>ERZ869909.137-NODE-137-length-110673-cov-33.236736_pt1 | contig 110673 bp, 81 predicted proteins | sample MGYA00520892_ERZ869909 | MGnify/ENA primary metagenome ERZ869909 (study PRJEB32215, sample SAMEA104723947) | bioreactor metagenome | biome: bioreactor; feature: anaerobic bioreactor; material: water | place: China | collected 2015-03-12 ... | reverse complement strand
CGGATCGACAGGTCGACGGATCTCCCTGAGAGATTCCCGGATTGGAGCGTCGTTTCGGATCATGCTCTGCACCCGGGCGCGCCAGGGCATCCCGCAAGCCCGTCGCCTTTTGAATTCCGGGGCTCGTTCGTGTCCGAAAAATCGAACCTCTCTTGGCCGCGCCTATCCTGAAGCCATCGACGGCCTCAGCGTAGGCGGTTTGCGGTCGTTTCCGCTCGCCGACCTGCGCTATTGGCATGGAGCGCCAGACTTGATCACGCACCGGTCGAAGTTGCGGTCTATGCGTCTTTGCAGGCCGTCTCGCCGGGCACAGGGCCGCTTTCAGGCGTGAGCCGCTTCTTCCCGCATTGCTCGATCAGGAGTTGCCGAAGCTGCGCCTCGCGTTCGCGCCACTCGGCCTTTCCGGCGAGATTCTCGAGCTCCATCGGATCGGCGGTGACGTCGTACATTTCATACTCGCTCGCGGCAGGCTTGGTCTTGACGCTCTCGCGATAGATGCGCTGCGATGCGCCTTCCTCGTCACCCTCGCGGCCAATGGGCTTGCTGATCACGTCGCGCACCCCGTCCGCGCCGGGCGTTCCGGGCGCGCTCCAGTAGCGGGGATGGTCGAAATAGCGCGAGTACTTCCAGACCGTGCCGTCGATCTCGGCGATCACGGTTTCCACGTGGTTCGGCTGCGCGACGGAATCGTAGCTGAGGCCGATGAAGTTCTTCTGGTCGAGCCCGCGGCTCGGATCGTCGTCGGACATGAAGTAGATTGGTTCGGAGAGTGTCTCCGGGTCGGCTGTGCCCAGGATCACCGGCGAGAGGTCGCGCCCGACCAGCGGCAGCGGATCGGTGAAGCCTGCAGCAATCTGCTGGCGCGTCGCTTCCGCGTCGATGCCGGCGAGCCCCAGAATGGTCGGAGCCAGATCGATATGGCTGGTCAGGATCGGGACCGTGCGTGCTTCTCTGCTTCCCGGCGGCACGACGACGAACGGCACGCGCAGTGCCTCCTCGTAGGCCATGTACCACTTCTGGAACAATCCGCCGTGCGCGCCGAGCAGATCGCCGTGGTCGGACGTGAAAATGACGACGGTGTTGTCGAGGAAGCGCGAGGCTTCGAGCGCGCTCATCACCTCGCCCAGGTGACGATCGACGTCTTCGTGCAGCTTGTAGTAGAGCCGATAGTAGTCCGGCCGTATGGCGCTCGCCTGCATGAAGCTGCCGTAGGCGTCCTTGTAGGACTGCTGGCAGGACGGCTTCGTGTCGAGCGTCTCCCGCCGCGTCCTGGCGAACATCTCCTTGTCGAAAACGTCGCGGGGTACGTGATCCGGCACGCTGAAATCGTACTGGTCCTGCAGGCGCGCCGCGAGATTGGTGAAGAAGCCCCAGAGCGCGATGTCGTGCGGATTGGTGAACGAGGCCATGATGAACCAGGGATCGTTCCCGCCCTCGGCATCGAGATCCCGGATCAGCTTGACGACCTCTGCGGAAATCGCAGGGTCGCGGCCGTGCTTGCCCTTGGCCGGGGATGAGCCCGAGCGCAGCGGATCGGCCCCGTGCGGCTCGGGCCCCACCCATCCCTCGAACCCATAAGGATCGAGCACATTGGCCTTGAGATAGATCTCCTCCTTCACCGGGTCGGTGACGCCGTTCTCGTCGTAGCTGGTGATCACGTCTTCCGTGCCGGGCACCTTCAGATCCGCCTCATGGGCGTGCCATTTGCCCTTCCAGTAGGTGCGGTAGCCGCCGGCGCGCAGATAGTGGCCGATGGTCGGCACCGAGCCCGGCAGCAGCCAGTGCATGTCGGGATCGTTCGCAGCCTTCGCGGCGCCGTCGGTGTTGGCCACGCCATGCAGCGAGGGATAGTGCCCGGTGTAGAGCGAGGTGCGGCTCGGAACGCACGCGACGGAGGCGATATAGTGGCGCTCGAACGTGAGGCCTTTCGCGGCCAGCGCATTCTGGGCCGGCAGATGGGTTTTTCGAAACGCTTTCAGCGCCTCGCTCTCGTAGACGGTCGGATAGCGCTGCTCGTCGACAAGCAGAAAGAGGATGTTCGGTTTGCGGATGGATGTGCTGCGTGATGCTTTGGCGGAGGCGTCGGCCCGGGCCCCGGCGTCGCGGCTTGCAACGCCCGCTGCGGCGCCGGCCAATCCCAGCTTCAAGGCCGTGCGCCTGCTGACGTCCGTACGATCGGTCATTGTATTTTCCCCCACACCATCGACAATGACCGCGAGCTTCGCGCCGGCATGCGAGCCGAAGCGCCACGATCGTCTCAAACCCCGTGCGCGTTGGTTAACAGGGGGAAGCGTGAGATCAACTGTAGATATTCAGTCGTATCCCGAGGGACGCTCCGCAAACGCAGCAACCGCGCCGTGGGCGCGGCCCGTCACGTTCGGGCACGTGGATGAGCTTCTTTGCGACAGCGGGCCGATATCGGCAGAGCGGCGCCGTCACTTGAAGGCCAATCCCGCATTTCCCGCCGCGGTCCGCCGGACGGCGGGGATGCTCGTCGACCTCCACGAGGGCAAGCGCATCCTCAATCTGATCGTCAACGACCGTGGGCGATTTTTCGTCTCGCTGTTCGTTCTCGACCTCCACTTCCGACGTCATGAGGATGGTGTCGGCCTCACGCCGGGACGCCTGAAGGACATGTGCAGCGCGCAAGGCGTTTGCAGCGCCACGCGAACGGGCGCATTGCTCGCGCTCATGAAGCTCGGCGGATACGTTGCGCCGGCCCCGGTCCGGCGAGACCGGAGACTTCGGGAGCTCGTGCCGACCGAAAAGCTTATCATCCATCAGTGTCAGCGCTGGCGCTGCCATTTTTCGGCGGCGGCACCGCTTCTTCCGGACGCGGCTCAAGCGCTCGGGATGCTCGACCGGCCGGCGTTCGTTCAGGGTCTCGTCCGTCTTCTCAGCGCACACTATTGCGCCGGCTTTCGCTTCACCGACCATGTCCCCACCCTCCGTCTCTTTGCCGAGCGGAACGGAGGGCTGTTCGTGCTGTTTTCCTTGTTGGCCACGGAGGAGGCAAACGAGCCTGGCCGCAGCACCGCCATTCCGGTTTCGATCTCCCGGCTTGCGCGCAGCATCGGCTCATCGCGGGCGCACGTCGTGACGCTTCTGAAGGATGCAGAGAGCGAAGGCCTGCTAGAGCGGCAGCGCGTGGCCGGCATTCTCCTGAAGCCGCCTCTGGTCGATGATCTCCGTGAATTCTTCGCGATGAACTATTTGCTTCTTACGCATTTCGCGAAGGTCACATGCGATCATGTGGGCAGCGCCAGACAGGACGAGGCGTGGAATTAGCCGCGCCCTTGTGCTGTCGCCGCCCACAGTCCTTAGAGCAAGGTGTGAGGACGCCTTACGGCTGTCTGCGAATGAACGTAAATCGCGCCGGTATATTTTGATCGCGGTGATTGCCGCCACGTTGTGCTGCATACCAAGCCGCGGCCAGGCTTAGAAGCAATGCCGACACGGTTGCGAGCGCTGCGCCAACGGCCGCTTTTCGGGCCGTGTCGACCGCTTCCAGCGCCGAGGCATAGGTCTCTTCAACGCGTTCCCGGGCGGTTTCCGGGGGGAGCCCGGTGCGATTGGCGACGACTTGCGCCAGGTAATCCCTGTCTCCGGCATCAAGGCTTCCGTCGGCCGTGGAGGCAACAAAGATCCGCGTGAGCTCGTCTCGGGTATCGGCGGTCACGGGCGTCACATTTGCAGCAGGTGCCTCTGCCGGCGGCCGGAGCAACTGGTCCACCGACGTCGCGACCAGGGCGCCGCGGTCTGAGATCGCCGCCCGGCCCACCTCGCCCCCGACTTGAGCTGCGGTCGCGGCCGCGAGGTAAGCGAGAAGGCCGCCGATCACGACAGCCACAGCCCAGACCAGCAAACCGTGCGCGCCGTCGCGGAATTGCACCTCATCCGGGTTTGCGCTCCATGCGGCCCGCATCCGGCCGGCGAGATATCCGCCGATCAGGAGGGAAAAGATCGGGACGAAGACCGTCCAGAATGCCGCAAGTGCGGCGGCCGTGCGCCCATACGACTCGCCCGGATAGGGAGAGACGAGCGACAAGCCGACGGCTCCTCCGGCGGTGAACAGTACGAACGAAATTGCCGAAGCGACAACGGCGCCCGCAAAAACGGGGCCCCATTCGACGTAGTTAGTCTTGACCTCTGACACGACTGCCTGAGCCATTGTTGAACTCCCTAGCGGAGGCCGAGGGCGCCAAGGATGAACAACACCACGACGATGAGGCCAATGAGATAGATGATTTCATGCATTGCGCTTACTCGGAACACGGACTGTGTCCGGACCAACCCGAACGCGAGGGCAGAGTTCCACCCTTCCCGAAATAATCGGTGCGAAACCGCTTGTTCACCTTAGTCCCGGAACGCTCCGCGTCCCCGGACGGTCCTCGCGGCGCTCTGAGGCAGCTATGTCGGAAGAGTGTGCGGCGGCGTCCCGGAACCGCTGCCATCCGACCCCGTTGCTTTCAGGCAGCGGAAAGGGATGCATCATTGTCATGGCAAAGCGCACGAAGCGGCAGGCCACGAAAGCAACGGCGAAAGGGATGACCACCCGCAAGGCCGCCGTCCCCCTCAGAACGAAGCCGGAGGATGTGAGGCGGACCCATCGGTCGGCCAAGAAGCGGACGGAGCCGCGCGGACGCCGCGCAAAACCCGAATCCGCACCCGTCAATCCGATAACCGCAGTCATGGACGCTCAAATCCGATTGTCGGCCGCGATGGTTCGCTGGTCGCCGCTGGGCTTCTTTCTGGGCGGTACGCCGCGGGCGCAGGAGAGCGGAGCGCCTCGCCGAGCGCGTGGGCGTGTGAAAAAGCGCGTCGCCAAATGAACCGTCATTCGCTACGGCGCGTTGCCTAGCCGGGTCGGGCTATCTGGAGATGTCAGAATGACGGACGAGATCAAAAATGCCGCCGACCTCGAAAGCGACCGCGCACCTCTGCAGTCGAAGGACCAATCGAAAAAGACACCGCGAAAGGCTAAGCGCGAGCGCGAACCGCAGGGCGGCACGCCAGGCCTTGGCGGTCAAGGCGGCGACGAACGTGACGGTGCGCGCGGCGGTCAGCGATAACCTGCCTGTCCGTGCATGGCGGTGAGCGTAGCGACCCTAAGCGGAGGGCCGATCCATGGAATTCCTGATCGTGTTCGCCGGTCTTTTGGCCTTGGCAATTGGAGCCATCATCGTCGCGTCGTTCGCCAGCCGCCCGAGGAACCGGCAGGCTCCAGACCTTGCGGCCGGATCCAACAAGCCCGACGACAGTGGTCCCCGCGCTTAGGTTCGTCTGTCCGCGCCGTCGCTTGATCCAACGAACAAGAGGGCACACCCATGCCCGCACTTCTCTTAATCCTCATCGGCTGTCGTGAGCTGCTCACGGCGCAGTTGCCGCACGTCCTGACCCTTTCGCTGGTTCGCACGCTTGCAGGCGCCCTCGCGAGCGGCTGCATTGCAGGCGTCGTAGGCGGCATCGTGATCGCGCACTGGCAGCCGGATCTCCGTGCGCTTCTGTCCGCAGAGGACGGCCTCGCGCGAGGTATCTTCCTGATCGCGTGTATGCAAGTCGGCGCCGCGGTTGCCGTGGTGATGGCCATGCTCCCGGAGCGCGACGGATCGGATTGACCTCGCCGCCCGCGTCGGCACATCGTCCGAGGCATATCTCGGTCACGCATCCGATCCGGCTGCTATAGCGCCTGGAGATAGGCAACGAGCGCGGCGCGCTCGTCTTCGGTGAGCTCGAAGGGTTCGAGCTGCGGCGATTTTACAATGACAGCGTCGAGGAGAGGCTGCCGTTCGGTCGGGAGTTTCTGATCGGCCCGCACGCGACCGCCGCCCGCCTCGTAAAGGCGAACGACGCCGGTCAAGGACGGGAAAATGCCGTTGTGCATGTAGGGAGCGGTCCTTCCGACATGGCGCAATGTCGGCGTCAGAAAACGGCCGGCGTCCTTGGGGTCGCCCGTAATCTCGTAGCGTCCGAGATCCTCGCGTGCCCGGTTGAAAAAGCTCAGGCCGAGGTTGTGAAAGCGGCCATCGCTGAGCGTCGGGCCGCTGTGGCAGTTGGCGCAGCCGGCTTTCGTGCGAAAGAGATGTAATCCCCATATCTGGGTATCAGTGAGAGCGTTCGCGTCGCCCTCGAGAAAGCGGTCGAAGCGCGTGCGGCGCTCGAGCGTGCGCTGGAACGCCGCGAGCGCGGCGGTAACGTCGTCGATGCCCACGGTCTCGCGGCCGGTGAGCTCTGCAAAGGCCGCGCGATAGCGGTCTGTCGCGTTCACCCGCTCCGAGAGGCCGGCCATATCGTGGTTGGCCATTTCGCTGCTATCGACAAGCGGGCCCAGGGCCTGCTCTTCGAGGCTTGTGGCGCGGCCGTCCCAGAAGAACGTCGACTTGTAGCCTACTGTGAAAAGGCTGGGTGCGTTGCGCCGACCCTGCGCGCGGCCGTGGCCGAAGGAGGTCGGCAGGCCGTCGCCCCAGCCGAGCCTGCGGTTGTGGCAACTCTGACAGGAGAAGTGGCCGGACGCGGAGAGGAGAGGATCTTCGAAGAGCGCCGCTCCAAGACGCGCCAGTTCGCGCGCGTCGCCCTCCGGCTGCGGATGGCGTGCGAGCGCGGCCATTTCGGTGAACTGGGCGTCAGGCAGGAGGCGCGGCCGCGGCCATGTGGACGGGGCGCGGGTGTAGACGTCCCGCAGGACTGCCAGCTCAGCCGCCGTCGGCTTGGTCGGAAAGCTGGCGTCGAGGGGGATACGAGGTGCCGGCCAAAGGAGAACGGCGGCCGTGAGCGCGATGCACGAGACGGCGAAGGCTGTTATCCTCGCCGTCCAGCTCAAGCTCTGCAGCCTCCTGCTCGCTCCCGCCGCCGTCATTAAAACCGGACCTTCGAGCCAACCCAATAGTTACGGCCGAGCAGCCACGGATTTTCGTTCGTTGCGACGCGGTTGCCGGCCTTGTTGAGAAGGTTATTGACCTGGAATTCGATGGCCGCGTTCTCCGTTATGTTCAGCTGACCCGAAACATCGATCAACAAGGACTCGCCGAACGTCTTGTCTTCCCAGACGTCGTGAATGCGATTTTGGAAGGTTGCGTTGTCGCCGGTGTCGTACACGCCATCGTAGCCCAAATTGTAGCCGACGCTGACGTCAACGAAGAGCAGATCGTTGAACCAGTTCGTCGAAAGCGTCGCACCGATGCGGATCGGAATGTCGAGGTTTCCGGTCACTGTCTCGAACGCAGCACGGTGGTATGACTGTTCATTATACAGAATTGGATTGTCGATCCCGGGCACGCCATCCAGATCGTCGAGGTTGTCGTGGTACGTGTTGCGCGACATGGTCTGGTCCGACCAGGTAACGCTTGCCGTGATTCCGGCCGAGTTGAGGAAAAACGGCGTATTCAGCTTGGGCCAAAATTTGGTGTATTCCGCTGTTGCGGAGCGGTAGAACGACCAGGCATCGTTGTTCAGCTCGATGCAGTTCGAGACACCCGGGCAGGGATTGGACGAGAAGCGGTCCTCCGAATGGCGCTCGAGGTAGCGAAGGCGCACGTCGCCACCGAGAAGAGGCTCGCGAATGCGGACCGCGCCGGTAAATTCATCCGTATAGGGCGTGTCGACGTCTGAATCGCGATAGCCATAGAAGCCCGTGGACTGAGTCGTCCGCCAATTCGAGAGCGTGCCGTCGGCATTTCGCGTCCGGCTGTAGTTAGGCGCGGCTCGCGGCTGCTGGTCGCGTAGCGCGTAGTAAAGCGTCTCACCGATATAATAGCGGTTGTAGCCGCCCGTTACGCTGAAACCGCGGATCGGCGTCACTGTACCCGTGAGACGCGGGGCAATGTTCACGTTCTTGAAATAGTCTTCGTAGTCCACGCGGACACCGGCGCGGATATTGAACCACCCAAGCGTCTGATCCAGCTCGGCATATCCGTGGAAAGCGTTGACCGTTGCCGTAGCATCGAACGCGGGAGCTGTGTTGCGGCTGCTTGCGAACTGTTCTTCCGTGCACGCCTCGTCGCCGTCCGGACAAATGATCACCTGAGCCGGATTGGCGCGGACCGTCGTAACAGCATACATCGTGTAGTCCTCGAGCCGCGCTCTGCGGCCCTCGATCGACTTCGCTTCGCCGCCCACCTTGAAGCCGCCGTAGAGCACCGCGCCCGTCACTTGAGCCTGGAAGCCGAGATCGTTCTGCCCCTGCAGCATATCGGCATAGCCACCTTCGCGGCAGACCGTATTGGAATGGGTGCCGCTGTTCGGCAGCGTCTCGATGGGTACGGGGCGGCACCAATCGCTCAACAGCGTCGAGTTGAACGTCTCTGTCCAAACCCCCGTCGCCGCGTTACGCGTCCTGCGGTTTCCGAACCAGTTCCAAACGGTGTTGCCCTCGGACACGTTCTCGGTATCGCTCGAATTGTAGTACGCGCGGCTCTCGAGTTTCACATTTTCCAGACCAATGGCATCGATCCTCGCGCTCGGAAGTGCACCCTTGTATTCAAGTTGAGTCGTAGAAGATCGGCCCTCTACCGCAATCGCGAGATCGCGGAAGGTATTGGCTTCCCAGTACTGCGTGTAGTCGGTGTGAGAGCTGTCGAGGGTGAACTTCCCGATCCCGGTGCGGAGACTGACAGCACCACGGAAGAAATTGTTGGCGGAATCCTCTGTCAGGAACCCGTCGTAGAGTGTGTAGTTCTTTTGCTTGTACGACTCCGCTGTTCTCCGGCTTGCCTGTGCAATGAACGAGAGGTCGGTCGTAATCGGGGCGCCGAGCGAAACGGCAAGATTGTCCTTCTCGAACTTCGGCTGCACGCGATTGAGGGGATTGGTTCCGGTCTCTGTGCCCAGAATGTAGTTGACCATCCGTTCCGTCTGGCGGTCATAGCTCACCGACGCGCGATAGCGGTCGGTCGGAGGTTGCGCGAGGTCATACATCACCACGCCGCCCAGAAAGTTTCCGTATTCGGCCGAGGCGTTGCTGTCGATCACCGTCGCCTTCGACAGGAACTCGGATGGGACATAGATCTGCTGCGGATGCAGGCCGAAGACCACGTCGATGTTCGGCGTGCCGGTCGTATCCGAGAGCGGAGCGGTACTGCGTTCGATAGGGCCTGTGATGTTGTTAATCGGAACGCCGTTAAGCATGAAGTTGTTTTCATAGCCCCGCCCCCCGTTGATGGAAAGCAGTTGCGGCCGCGTGTCGATCAGGCCCTGGCCGTCGACACCCGCGTTGTCTGACGTGTCGTTTTGATATTGGACATTGGGGAGGTTGCGCAGGAAGGTGTTCGCATCCCCGCTTCCATCGGTGCGCATGTTCAAGCTCCGCGCGTCGAGCACGGTCGTTCCCGTATCGGAGATCGCAGGACCGGTCAGGACCACGCCTGGAACGACCGCGCCTGATCCAGGACTGTCGTCGCCGTCGTCGCTCTGGGCTTCGCCGTTCCCTCCGCTCTGCTGAGGGTCGACCATGATTTCGGGTAGATCGGTATCCGTCTCAATGGATGGAGCCTGCGCTGCCGCAGGTCCAGACATAAGAAACATTGCGCATGCGAGAAGCCGCACGACATCGCTGCGGGCCATCGAATCCCCCATTCCCTCTGATCAAAAACGTGATCGGCAGGGAACGGGCTCGGTACGCATTCACTCGCCGACGAAACAACCGCACGGTGTTCGGACGCGGAGGCTAGAAAAGTGTTCGTTAAGAGTCAAGAATAAGGATGCGCGTATCGTGTTGCGTATTTCTGATGCGGATCAGTGGGATGCGCTGTTGCAATGTGTGGGCAGGCGCTGCGGCGGTGATGCGTCGCAGCCCGTGGGCGTCTTTATTGATCCGGTCACTGAAATATGTGCCCGTAGGGCCGAAGCCTAGGCAAGAAGATTGCGGGCTTTCGCTTCGCTCATCAGTTCCGCGAGGACGCCGACGGCGAGTGTCGCCTTGCTCTTTGCGCCGGGGATGGCGCCGATGGGCGCGCGGATGCGGTCGAGGTTCCGCTCCGTTATGCCTCTTTCGGCAAGTGCTGCGCGGCGTTCGCGGTGGACGGCATGATTGCCGAGCGCGCCGACGTAGAAGCATTCCGTTTCGAGAATGGTGGCGAGAAGGTCGAGCTCGCGGTCGTGCTCGTGAAAAACCAGGATCGCTGCCGTCGCGGCATCGAAGTTTGCGATCGTCTCCGCGAGGGCAGGTTCGCCGATCAGGGCGCGGCGCCCCGTGAGGCCAAGGTGCGCGCGTGTCGCCGGGTCGGTCGACAGGATTTTCTGTCCGATGCCGAGCGCTTCGGCCAGCGTCGCGATGGCGACGAGGGCAGGGCCGCTGCCGAGTAGCAACATCTGAAGCGGCGGCGTGTAGGCGCGCTCGAACACGTCGCCGACACGACGAGAGACGGGGAAAGGCGAGCGTGCCTCGCCCGCGATGATGGTGTTCGTGTGGGAGCTCAAATCGGTTGCAAGCACGAACGGATGCCTGCGCGCGCGGTAGCCGGACATGGCGGCGACCTCGGCGGCGGTGACGGTCTGGTCGAAATAGAGGTCGAGGCCGCTGCCGCAGGGCAGGCGGATATCGACATAGCGGGAGCCTTTTCCGTAGCGAACCAAGCGGTTCCGGCCTGCCGCCAAGACGGCTTGGGCTTCGAGCGCCACGGCCTCTTCGAGGCAGCCGCCAGAAAGATAGCCGGCGTAGCGCCCATCTTCCGTGACCGCCATCTGCGCACCGGGCTGGCGGGGCGCGCCGCCGTCGACGCCGACCAGCGTGACGAGGGCCACGCGCTGGCCGGCCGCCTGCCACCGCTGCATGGGCGAGAGGACATCCTCGTCCGCAAGAAGGCCTGCGGGAGCGAACTGGCTCAGCGCGTCAACACTCATAGCTTGCCTTTGCCAGCTTCCAGGAGCTTCGGCTCAGCGTGCGGCCAGAAAGGCATTCCGTCCCACGCGTGCCATTGAACACTTGAGCCGCTCTTTGTCCTCTTTGATCTTTTCGACGGTGCCGAATACGAACCCGATGTGGTCCACGGCCGCCTTTTCCGCTTCGTCGGGTCGTCCCTCCAGGACGGCCTTGCCGATGGTGAGGTGCTGGGCGAGCAGCTGTTCGCGTACGCCCTCACGCCGATAGAGATGCTCGCGATTGAAAAAGATGTGGTCGTGCAGGAGCTCGCTCAGGCCGCGCATGACGTGCAGCACGAGGAAGTTGTGGCTCGCCTCGTAGATGCTGAGATGCAGGTTGGCGTCGGCCGCCGCCTCTCGCGCGGGATCGGCCAGCTTATGGGCTTTCTTCATCTCGGCGAGGCATTCGCGGATCGCCGCTCGATCCAGGGACGTTGCACGTTCGGCCGCGAAGCGTGCCGCCTGCGCTTCCACGCACTGGCGGAATTCCAGGTAGTCCACCGCGGCGTTCTCATGGTGGCGGTAGAGGTTGGCGAGCGGCGTCATCATCGGCGTGAGGAACTCGGCCACCATGGTGCCGCTGCGCGACGCGGTGAGGAGGCCGCGCTTCACCAGCTTGTCGATGGCCTCCCGGAGCGAGGGGCGCGAGACGTCGAGCCGCTGGGCGAGGTCGCGCTCTGAGGCGAGCTTCTCGCCCGGTCGCAGCGCGCCCTCGAGGATGAGCTTTTCGATGCGCGTCGCGATCGCATCCGAAAGTCTTTGTGTCCGGACGGCTTCCATTCGTTCCCTCCATGGAGACCCGGATCCAAGCTGCACCGGGGAAACGGTGTGTGCCGATGATCCTATAACACGTTTTGACCAACAGCCACAGTTGGTATATTCATTTTACCAAAGCTTAAGAGCAGACGTCGAGGGAGGGGGAGAGTTCATGTGGTCGCAGGTCTATGATCCGTTGGGAAGTATGGTTCTCTCGACGGCTGTCGCCGCTGTCCCGATCGTCGTTCTGCTCGGCGCCATAGGTCTCTTCAATATCCGCGCCCACATTGCGGCCATGCTGGGGCTCGTGGCGGCCCTGGCTGTCGCCATCTTCGCCTACGGGATGCCGGCCCAGATGGCCGGGCTCGCCGCCGCCTACGGCGCGGCCTTCGGGCTGCTGCCGATCGGCTGGATCATCCTCAACGTCATCTTCCTCTATCAGCTCACGAACGAGAAGGGCGAGTTCTCGGTCCTGCAGCGGTCGATCAGCTCGGTCAGCGACGATCGGCGCCTGCAGCTTCTCTTCATCGCCTTCTGCCTCGGTGCGTTCTTCGAGGGTGCTGCGGGGTTCGGCACACCGGTTGCCGTCACCGCCGCCATGCTGATCGGGCTCGGGTTTACGCCACTCGCGGCGTCCGGTCTGTCTCTCATCGCGAACACGGCGCCGGTGGCGTTCGGCGCGCTCGGCACGCCGGTGATCGCGCTGTCCGCGGTGACCGGCCTCGACCTTCACGAGCTGTCCGGTATGATCGGGCGCCAGCTCCCGTTCTTCTCCGTGCTCGTTCCGTTCTGGCTGGTGTGGGCCTATGTCGGCTTTCGTCGCATGATCGAGGTCTGGCCGCCCATTTTCGTGGCGGGCGTATCGTTTGCAGTTCCGCAGTATTTGGTTTCGAACTTCCACGGGCCGTGGCTGGTCGATATCGTGGCTGCCATCGTGTCGATGGCCGCCCTTGCCGGATTCCTGCGTATCTGGACGCCCAGCGAGCGCGCCAAGGCGACGGCGGCCGAGCTGGCGGGCGCAGGGAATACGGCTGGTTCCGCACCGGTCGAGGATGCTCTTCCTGCGCCCGCCGTGCGCCGCGCCTGGACGCCGTGGCTCGTGCTCTCGGTCTGCGTCTTCCTTTGGGGCGCGCCGCAAGTGCGGGCGGCGCTCGACGGCATGTGGGTGGCGAAGCTTCCCGTCACGGGACTGCATGAGCAGGTGCAGAAGGTGCCGCCGGTCGTCGCGGAGGCGCATGCGGAGGCTGCCGTCTACACGTTCAACATCCTCTCCGCGACGGGGAGCGGCATTCTGCTTGCCGCCGTGATCTCTGGCTTCTTCCTCGGCTATAGCCCGGGCGGCATGGCGCGCATGTATCTCCGCACGATCTACCTCGTGCGCTATTCGCTGCTGACGATCTCCTGTATGTTGGCCATCGGGTTCGTCACCCGCTATGCCGGAACGGACGCCACGCTTGGCCTTGCTTTGGCCAATACGGGCTGGCTCTATCCATTGTTCGGCACCCTTATCGGCTGGCTCGGCGTGGCGCTGACGGGATCCGATACGGCCTCGAACGTGTTGTTCGGCGGATTGCAAAAAGTGTCTGCAGAGCAGCTCGGTCTGAGCCCTGTGCTGATGGCCTCCGCCAACAGCTCGGGCGGCGTGATGGGTAAAATGATCGACGCACAGTCCATCGTCGTCGCTTCCACGGCCACGAGGTGGTATGGGCACGAAGGATCCATCCTTCGCTTCGTGTTCTTCCACTCGGTCGCGCTTGCGGTCCTCGTCGGTCTTTTCGTCATGGGGCAGGCCTATGTGTGGCCCATGACCCTTCTCGTCCCGTGATCTTCGGCAGCGGAAGAGCCGACACGTTTGGGCGATCGTACGTATGACGTTGCAGTTGGCGGTTTGGTTTGCCGCCGTAAAACCGGGAGAACGTATCATGGCAACCTTCACCGTGAACGGCGAGAGCCGTTCCTTCGACGGGGATCCGGGCACGCCGCTGCTCTGGTATCTGCGTGACGAGGCCGGCCTTACCGGCACCAAGTACGGATGCGGGCAAGGTCTGTGCGGGGCCTGCACCATCCATGTCGACGGGGAGGCGGTGCGGGCGTGCATCACGACCGTCGAGATGGCGGACGGCAAGGCCGTCACCACGATCGAAGGCCTTCACCCCGAGGGCGAGCATCCCGTGCAGAAGGCCTGGCGCGAGCTCAGCGTGCCGCAGTGCGGCTTCTGCCAGGCGGGGCAGATCATGCAGGCGGCGGCGTTGCTGGCGGAGAACCAGGCGCCGTCCGACGACGAGATCACCCAGGAAATGAGCGGAAACCTCTGTCGCTGCGGATGCTATCAGCGCATCCACGCGGCTGTGCGCCTTGCGGCGGGAGGAGTGTAAGTCATGTTGCATTATCTGAAGCAGGAGGCCGAGAAGGCCCGGAAGACCGCTTCGCCGGTCATTCTCGAAAACGTGAGCCGGCGCAGTGTCGTCGGCGGTCTGCTCGCCGCGTCGGGCTTCGTGCTCGCCGTGCGCATCCCCGAGGCTTCCGCGCGGGAGCCGCTCACGCCCTATCCGACGGGCGGCGCGGACATGCCGCACGGCTACGGCAGCGCCAGCAATCCCAAGGTGTACGTCGCGATCAAGCCGGACGGCGCCGTCACCATCATCGCGCATCGCGCGGAGATGGGAACGGGCGTGCGCACCAGTCTGCCGATGGTGATTGCGGACGAGATGGAGGCCGACTGGTCGCGGGTCAGCATCGAGCAGGCCGTCGGCGACGAGCCGCTCTACGGCAACCAGGATACCGACGGCTCGCGCTCCATGCGCCATTACATCCAGCCGATGCGCGAGTGCGGCGCGGCCATGCGCCAGATGCTGGAGCAGGCGGCGGCGGCCAAGTGGGGCATCGACGCATCGCGTGCCCGTGCCAAGGCGCACAAGGTCGTACAACTCGACGACGCGGGCAACGAGACCGGAGAAGCGTTCGGCTTCGGCGATCTCGCGGAAGATGCCATGGCGCTGCCGGTGCCTGCGCGCGAGACGCTGCTCTTCAAGACGCCCGAAGAATTCAACTACATGCGCAAGGGCGAGACGAAGATCACCGATCTGCACGACATCACGACCGGCAAGGCGATCTATGGCGCGGACATCCGTCTGCCGGGCATGAAGTACGCCGTCATGATCCGTCCAGCCGTGCTCGGCGAAAAGCTCAAGTCGTTCGACGGGGCGGCTGCGCTCAAGGTGCCGGGTGTGGAGGCCGTACACGAGATCGAGGGCTTCCACGAAGCTCCGCGCAAGTTTGCGCCGCTCGGTGGCGTGGCCGTGGTGGCGAACTCGACCTTCGCGGCGCTTCAGGGCCGGGACGCGCTGACCGTCGAGTGGGAGCCGAGCGCGGATCACGCCGGCTACAACACGGATGCCTTCTTCGAGGAGATGTCGGAGACGTCGAAGAAGCCCGGAAAGGTGATCCGTAACCAGGGTGACGTGGACGCCGCGTTCGCGAACGCCAAGACGGTGTTCTCGGAGGAGTATCGCTGCCAGCACCTCAACCAGGCCGCGATGGAGCCGCTCGTTGCGGTGGCGCGCGTCGCGGACGGCAAGTGCGAGGTGTGGGCGCCGGTGCAGAGCCCGTACGGCGCGCGCGAGGATCTCGCAAAAGCGCTCGAGCTTCCGATCGAGAACGTCACCGTGCATGTGACGCTGCTCGGCGGCGGTTTCGGCCGCAAGTCGAAGTGGGACTTCATGGTGGAAGCCGCGCTCATCTCGCGGAAGATCGGCGGCGCGCCGGTGCTTCTGCAATGGACGCGTGAAGACGACATGCACCACTCGTTCTACCACACGGTCTCGGTGGAGCGGATCGAGATGGCCTTCGACGACGCGGGCAAGGTGACGGGGTTCCGCCATCGCACGGTTGCGCCGTCGATCGTCTCCACGTTCGCACCCGACAGCGGCTATCAGTTCAACATCGAGTACGGCATGGGCTTCGTGAACACGCCGTTCGAGGTGCCGAACGTCCGCTGCGAGAACGGGCAGGCGTTCGCCCATACGCGGATCGGCTGGCTGCGCTCGGTGTCCAACATTCCGCGTGCGTTCGCGGTGCAGTCGGCGGTCGCGGAGGCGGCTCATCTGATCGGGCGAGACCACAGGGACTTCCTGCTCGAGCTGATCGGATCGGACCGCATCCTCGACTTGAAGGCGCTGGGGTATCCGGACGACTTCTGGCACTACGGCGATCCCTACGAGTCGTTCCCGGTCGATACCGCGCGCCTGAAGCACGTGATCAACCTGGCGACCGAGAAGGCCGGCTGGGGCAAGGAGCTGCCGAAGGGGCAGGGGCTCGGTCTCGCCGCGCATCTCTCGTGGCACAACTACGTCGCGACGGTCGTGCACGTGGACGTGAAGGAGGACGGCACCATCACCGTGCCGCGTGCCGTCACGGCCATGGACTGCGGCTTCTACGTAAATCCTGAGCGCATACGCTCGCAGGTCGAGGGCGCGGCCGTGATGGGCATGTCGCACGCGCTCTGGAGCGGCATCACCTTCAAGAACGGCGCGGTCGAGCAATCCAACTTCGCGGATTTCGAAATCGCGCGGATGTCGAACTTCCCGCAGGTGGTCGACGTGCTTCTCGTCGAGCCGCAGCCGGGACGGAACGCGGCGGGCGTGGGCGAGCCGGGCTTGCCGCCGTTCGCACCGGCGCTCGCCAATGGCGTGTTCGCCGCGACGGGCAAGCGCCTCCGGGCCATGCCGATGGGCGAGAAGGTGGCGTAAGGCCGGCGCCCTGGAAAGGGGTCGTTGCCGCAGAAGATTGCTGCCCGGGGAGGACGTGTTCTCCCCGGGCTTTTCTATGTGCCGCCCCTCTTGCGCATGCCCGCGCCGCGAGCCCGCACGATGCCGCCGCTGTGCGCCGCCCGAACGGCGCTCGCGTAACGGTGAACGTCACGTCACACGAGGGGATGTTACACGCGGTGACACTCCGGGCGGGCCTCGCGTTCGCGGCCGAGAAAATCCAAATAACCTATATGCGATAGGCGTTTGCAGCTCCCTGCATCCCTGCGGCGCAGGCGTTGTTTCCGCACTGGCATAGCGCTTGCTCTCGCCTCTGCAGCGGCGAGCCGATGGCTGGAACCTTGCGGTGCTCCATCGAGCCGTCCCGGCATCGCCGGCGAGGTATCCCGGACGCGCAGCTTTCCGTTGCGGGTGCCCTGGCGCATGACAACGAGCTTCCAGGGAGTGACAGATGCAGATCTTCAGACAGCAGCCGGCGGCAGCGCCCGTCTATCAGAATTTCATCGACGGCAAGTTCGTCGAGAGCCACGGGGATACGCTCGAGGTTGCCAATCCGGCGACGTTCGGCGTCATCGCCCGTGTGCCCGACAGCGGGCCCGAGGTCGTCGACCAAGCCGTGCAGGCGGCGAAGCGTGCGCAGCCGGCGTGGGAGAAGCTGCCGGCCATTGCGCGCGCGCGTCATCTCAAGGCCATCGCGGAGAAGGTGCGGGCGAACGCCGAGGCACTTGCCCGCGTGATCACCGAGGAGCAGGGCAAGGTTCTGCCCTTGGCGCGCATCGAGGTGGATTTCACGGCCGACTACATCGACTACATGGCCGAGTGGGCGCGCCGTCTCGAAGGCGAGATCCTGACCAGCGATCGGGCCGGAGAGAGCATCTTCCTGTTCCGCAAGCCCATCGGCGTTGCGGCCGGCATCCTGCCCTGGAACTTCCCCTTCTTCCTCATCGCCCGAAAGATGGCCCCGGCGCTCGTCACCGGCAACACCATCGTGATCAAGTCGAGCGAAGAGACGCCGCTCAACGCCTTTGCGTTCGCGCGGATCGTGGCCGAGACGGATCTGCCTCCCGGCGTCTTCAATCTCGTGAGCGGCACAGGCGCTCGAGCCGGCGCGGAGCTTGCCGCTCATCGAGACGTTGGCCTTATCAGCTTCACGGGAAGTGTCGAAACCGGCCGGAAGATCATGCAAACGGCTGCCGCCAACCTCACGCGCGTCAACCTGGAGCTCGGCGGCAAGGCGCCGGCCATCGTGCTGGCCGACGCGGATCTCGATCTGGCGGCGAAGGCGGTCTACGACTCGCGGGTGATCAATACGGGCCAGGTCTGCAATTGCGCCGAGCGGGTCTACGTTGCGCGGTCCGTGGCAGACGCCTTCATCGATCGCATCGCGCGGCTGATGCGCGAAACGCGCTACGGCGATCCCCTGGCCGTGACGGATCTTCACATGGGCCCCCTGATCAACCGGGCGGGTCTCGATAAGGTCGCGGCCATGGTGGAGCGCGCGCGGACGGACGGTGCCGAGATCGTGACCGGCGGCAAGCCGGCTGACGTCTCGCGCGGCCATCACTACGAGCCTACGGTCATCGTCAACTGCCGCGCGGACATGGAGATCATGCAGAAGGAAATCTTCGGGCCGGTGCTGCCGATTCAGACCGTCGAGGGAGTGGAGGAGGCCGTTGCGCTCGCGAATGCGTCCGACTACGGGCTGACGTCGTCGATCTTCACCAACGACCTCAACACGGCGTTGCGCGCGAGCCGCGATCTTCAGTTCGGCGAGACCTACATCAACCGCGAGCACTTCGAAGCCATGCAGGGCTTCCACGCCGGGCGGCGCAAGTCCGGCATCGGCGGCGCGGACGGCAAGCATGGTCTCTACGAGTTCACCGAGACGCAGGCGGTTTACATTCAGCACGGCTGATCCGCAGCGACGCGCCTGCGATGTCTTGCCCGAGCACGCTTCCGGATACGGTCCGGGAGCGTGCTCACCGCCCGCTCAGGTGGGCCGGCTCAGCTTTTCCTTCTTGATCCAGCGATAGAGCGTTTGCCGGCTTACTCTCAGCTCGCAGGCGGCGTCCGAGATGCACCAGCGATTGCGCTCCAGCACATCGATCAGGTTGGGGGCGACAGCGACCTCGGCGCTTGCGGAGCGCGGGGTGTCCGCGGCTTCAAGGTTGAGCCAATTCGGCAGGCGATCCTCGGAGATTTCCTCTCCGCTCGAGCAGGCGAGGGCGTAGCGGAGCGCGAGGCGCAACTCGCGCATGTTCCCGGGCCATCTCTGCGCAAGGAGGATCGAGAGCGCTTCCGGCGAGATGTCCGGGGGTGCGCCAAGGCCCATCTTCTCCGCCTCGACGGCCAGTGCGCCCCGGATGACGACCTCCTTGTCCGTGCGCTCCCTCAGCGCCGGCAGCTCCAGGCGGATGCCGGCGATGCGGTAATAGAGATCCTGGCGGAACGTGCCTTCGCTGACCATCTTCGGCAAATCCTGGTGGCTTGCACATATGACGTTGAAGTCCACCTTGATGGGTTTGGCCGCGCCAAGCGGGACCACCTCGCCTTGGGCGAGCACGCGCAGAAGCCGCGTCTGCAGCGGAAGCGGCATGTCGCCGATCTCGTCCAGAAACAGCGTTCCGCCGTTGGCCTCGGCGATGCGTCCGCGCCGGCCCTCGCGACGCGCGCCCGTGAACGTGCCCGTCTCGTAGCCGAACAGCTCGCTTTCGATCAGGCTCTCGGGGATCGACGAGCAATCGATGACGACGAAAGGCTTGGCGGCGCGCGCGCCGGCTTCGTGAATGCCGCGTGCAAATTCCTCTTTGCCCGTGCCGGTCTCTCCGTAGAGCAGGATCGGCAATCTCTTGTCGACGAGCTTGCGGATGGTGCGGACATGCTCACGCATGACGGGGTCGCCGCCGGCCAGAAATTCAAGATCGAGCTTGCAGGTGCTGGTTGCGGCCTGGCTTGCGGCCGGTCGCCTGGCCGAGGCCCAGTTGGCAGAGCGCGCCGGCGCGATCAGGCTCGCAAAGCATGGCCGGTCGCTGCCCTTGAGGTGCGCGATGCCAATGCGTTCGATGCGCGAACCCTTGCTGCTGCGGGCCGCATCCTGCCAGGCAATCTCCATGAAGGAGGAGAGCGGACTGCCGATATAGGTGCCGCTCTCCATTGCCCGAGTCCGGTCGCCTCTCGCTCCCTGAACCTCGACGGCACAGCCGTTGTCGTCCAGCGCCATGATAAGGCCGCGGTCGTCGTGGGAGCCGTCGAGCCCCCATTCGATGCGCACGATGGCACGGTTGCGATTCTTCTCGAGAAAGTAGCGCCGTTCGATGCGACGCGCCGTTGCCGAGACGAGCTCGCGGACGAGCGGCTGCATCTCCTGGGGAAGATCCGCTACCGACGACGCGTCGAGTGATGCAAGCACTTGCCCGTCGGGGCCGAATATCGGCGCCGCCGTGCAGGTGAGACCAGAGTAGTTGAAGAAGAAGTGTTGCGAGCGATGGATCGTCACAGCGCGCTCGCTCGCAATCGACGTTCCGATACCGTTGGTGCCGGCTTGCTCCTCGCCCCAGGCCGCTCCCGGGCATACGCCGACGCGACGCAGCGCCCGGTCGGGCGCCACCGCGGTCAGTACGTCGAGCGCGATTCCGTTTGGATCGGCCAGCATGACGACATAGCCGGACCCGCCGACCTGCCCCATCAGTTGCTCGATCTCGGGACGGGCCACGTGCCGCAGCAGGTCGAGAGGATCGACGGCACGCTTAAGTTCATGGCTGGTGACGATCTCAGGTCCCTTGTGGCCGCTGCGGTCGAGCTTGTACTGGCTGACGCAACGCTTCCACGAGGAGACGACGACGCTCGGCATATCGTCCGCGGCATCGCTCTCGTGACGCGCGAGCTCGTCGGCGATCTGTTTCGTATGAGCGTATTCGGGGGATCGGTTGGCCACCTTTCCCTTTTCAAACACGTTCATTCTCGCCCCTCCCAACAGGTTTCTTGTGTTTGCTCTGGGCGTACTCGTCTTTTCAGTTTGCGAGATAATCGCTCCTTGCAACGCGCAACAGCGACGCCTTGAGGCGTGCGCTGTCGCGAAGGATCTCCTCGACGTTGTTGAACGTGAAGCGCACGTGATCGGTCGCGGCGACCTCGGCCGCCTTGGGGTTGCCCGCAAGAATGGCGTCTGCGATGGCCAAATGCTGCGCCAGAAGCTTGTTGCGGACGGCTGCGCGCTGATAGAGCTGCTGGCGGCTATAGAAGATGTTGGTGCGCAGCAGCTCGACCAGTCCCCGCATGATGTGGAGCACAACCGCGTTGTGCGCAGCCTCGTAGATCGAGATGTGCAGGTCGACGTCGGCTTGTGCCTCTTCCGTCGGATCCGCGATCTCGTGCGCCTTCTTCATGCGCGCGATACAAGCCCGGATCGCCTCGCGGTCGATGTCGGACGCCCTGAGCGCCGCGTAGCGCGCGGATTGAGCATCGACGCCTTGGCGGAACTCGAAATAGTCGGCCGTGACCTGCGGATTGTTCTCGAGCAGAGAGGCCAGCGGCTTGAGGAGCGGCGACAGGAACTGCGCCACGTGGGTGCCGCCCCGTGTCGTGACCAGAAGACCGCGGGCGGCGAGCATCTCTATCGCTTCGCGCAGGGATGCACGGGATACGTCGAGCTTCTCCGCGAGCTCGCGCTCCGGCGTCAGCCGCTCCCCCGGGCGCAGGACGCCCTGCAAAATGAGCTGCTCGATGTGCTCGGAGATGGCTTCGGCGACCCGCTGCGGTTTGATGCGCTCAGTCATGATCCTATCCGCGAGGCTCCCGGTGACGTATGGGACGATCAACGGATCTCAGGAGTAATAGGTTGTCCAAATCTGTCAATAGGAACTATCTATTTCCCAGCATTCTCATCTGGTCTAATAATATGACCACAAAGACGGGCGGTTCGGACGTGTGGCCGAAGAGATCCGTTGTATTTTGGGGGGAATCGCGTGCTGTCTCAGGCCACTATGATGTTCGCCGCAGAGCGACCTAGGTTTTCCGTTCGAGCCGGGCGATGTCGGATCGCGTCCGCGGGCGGCCGCGGAGCGAGGTCATGATGACACAGATCCACGGAGACTCTCCGGAAACAGACGGCCGTCCGCGGGTTGGTTTGTTCGTCACGTGCCTGGTGGACCTCTTCCGCCCAGGGGTCGGCTTCGCTGCGGTCAAGCTGCTCGAGGATGCCGGTTGCACGGTCGAGGTTCCGCGGGCTCAGGTCTGCTGCGGGCAGCCGGCCTACAACAGCGGCGACGAAGGCTCGGCGCGGCGCATTGCGATGCAGGTGATCGAGGCGTTTCAAGGTTTCGCCTATGTCGTGGGCCCCTCGGGCTCCTGCATGGCCATGATCCGCAAGGATTACCCCGTGATGTTCGAGGGAGATGCGGCCTGGCACGCGCGTGCCGTTGCGCTCGCGGAGCGGAGCTACGAGCTCATCTCCTTCCTGACGGACGTGAGGGGCGTTTCCGCGGTGAGCGCCAGCTATCACGGCAACGCAACCTATCACGACAGCTGCTCGGGCCTTAGAACGCTCGGCATCAAGGAGCAGCCGCGTGCGCTTCTCTCCACGGTCGACGGCCTGACGCTTGCCGAGCTTCAGGATGCGGAGACGTGCTGCGGTTTCGGGGGTACCTTCTGCGTCAAGTATCCCGAGGTTTCCGTCAAAATGGTCTCCGACAAGGTTGCGAACATCGAGATGACGCGTGCGGATACGCTGCTGGGCGGCGATCTCGGGTGCCTGATGAACATTGCGGGCCGCCTCAAGCGTCTCGGAAAGACGATCCGCGTTTTTCATGCGGCAGAGGTTCTGGCCGGGATGGCGGGGCCGTCCGGCATCGGCGACCCGGAGAAAGATTGATGCAGGCCGAGGGCAAGAATTTCAGTTCGCGCGCATCCAAGGCGCTCGCGGACGCCGGTTTGCAGCAGCAGGTATCGAAACTCAAGACCGGGTTCGTGGCGGCGCGCGCGCGCGCCGTCGCAGCGCTGCCCGAGTACGAGGCCATGCGGGAGGCCGGCGCGGCGATCAAGGACCACACGCTCGAAAACCTCGATTTCTATCTCGAGCGCTTCGAGCGCGAGGTCGTCAAGCGCGGTGGGCATGTGCATTGGGCTGCGGATGCGGACGACGCGTGCCGGATTGTGCGCGAGATCTGCGCGCGTGCGGGGGCCAGATCCGTCACCAAAGGCAAATCGATGGTGTCGGAGGAGATCGGGCTCAACGCGGCGCTGGAGGCCGACGGCCTCGAGGTGGTCGAGACGGACGCAGGCGAATACATCGTCCAGCTTGCCAAGGAGGCGCCAAGCCATATCGTGATGCCGACCGTCCACAAGACGACGGAGGATATCGCGGATCTGTTCTTCGAACATCACGGGCGGCATGGCTTCAGCGAACGCGTCACCGATGCCGCGGCGCTCATCGCGCAGGTGCGCTCCGTCATGCGGGAGAAGTATTTCTCGGCCGATGTCGGCATCACGGGTGCCAACTTCCTGGTCGCCGAGACGGGATCCAACATCATCGTCACCAACGAGGGAAACGGGGACCTGACGTGCACGCTCGCCCGCGTTCACATCGTGACGGCGGGCATCGAGAAGGTCGTGCCGACGCTGAACGATGCGGCCTTGTTCCTGCGCCTGCTCGCCAGAAGCGCGCTCGGCATCGAGACGACAAGCTATACAACGCTCTCGACCGGGCCCAGGCGGCGCGGCGATGTCGACGGGCCCGAGGAGTATCATGTCGTTCTCGTCGACAACGGCCGCACGAAGATGCTTTCGGGGGCGTTCCGGCCGATGCTGCGCTGTATCCGCTGCGGCGCGTGCATGAACCATTGCCCGGTCTATCTCGCCGTGGGGGGCCACGCCTACGCCTCGGTTTATCCTGGTCCCATGGGTGCTGTGCTGACCCCCATGATTACCAGCCACGAGGCCGCCGGCGAGCTTCCGCACGCCTGTACGCTCAACGGGCGGTGCCAGCAGGTCTGTCCGGTGAAAATTCCTCTTCCCGATCTGTTGCGCCGGCTGCGCCACGATCAATGGGAAGCCGGCTTCATCAAGGGGAAGTCCCGCTGGGGTCTCGGGATCTGGTCCTGGCTCGCGACGCGCCCTTCTCTCTACCGCCTCGTGACGCGCTTCGGCGCTGGGGTGCTCGGTGTGCTCGGCCGCTCCCGCGGCGGTTTCCGGCGCCTGCCGCTGGCAGGAGGGTGGACCGCGGGACGTAATTTGCCGGCGCCTCAGGGGACGACGTTCCATGCGGCTTGGGCCAAAGGAAAAAAGCGGCTGTGACTGCAGGCGGGCGAGACGACATTCTGGCGCGGATCAGGGCAGCACTCGGAAACCGGCATCGGTCCGAAGCGGCCTTGTCCGATCTCGAACAGCGGATCAGCGCGCCTCCGACGGGCCCTCTTCCGCGATTGACGGACGACGCGCTCGGCCAGTTCATTTCGAAGGCTGAAGCCAATCTCTTTACGCTCGAGCGGATCGCGTCGCTTCAAATGCTCGTGCCCGCGGTGCGATCGTTGCTGTCTGAGACCTCGTGCCAGCCCGATATCAGCGTTGCACCGGCGCTCGAGCACCTCGGTTGGCCAAGCGAATGGGCCATCAATTTCGGAGCGGCAAGAAAAACAGAGCCGTTGAGCGTGACGATGGCCGTGGCCGGACTCGCCGAAACGGGGAGCGTGATCCTGCGCTCAGGCCCATCGTCCCCCACAACCTTGAACTTCCTCCCCGACCTGCATGTCGTGGTCCTGCGCACGCACGATATCGTCCCTCATGTCGAGGACGCCTGGGCGCGCTTCCGGTCGTCCGAAGAGGACTGGCCGCGCACGGTCAACATCATCGCCGGGCCTTCACGCACCGCAGACGTCGGCGGCGTCATCGTCAGGCCGGCGCATGGTCCGAAAAGCGTCCACCTGGTTCTCTGCGAGAGCTGATCGCGTATCTGTCTCGCCCCGTTTCTCCACCGTGGTCGCGCGCGCAGCCATTCAGCCTGACGCAATGAAAAAAGGGCGATCATCGATCGCCCTCAAGGTGGGTCTTGGGAGAGGCTGCCCTTTCCGCGACGAGACTGCCGTCACGACAAGAGATGGAGAAGACGGTTCGCACGCCGATCGGGAGAAAGGCTTTGCGAACCGCCCAGATGCACGCTTCGGGCTGATAAGGCCCGAAGCGATTATGATCTAGAAGAAGATCGCCGCCCCGAGTGCGTAGATGTGCAGGCTCTCGAGCTGCTCTGTTCCGGAGACGCCGGCCGCGTCGATGAAATCGACCTCGCCGTCGTAGTTCTTGTACTTCAGCCATAGCGCCATCGACGCCGCATCGAGCTCCTGCACGACACCGAAGCCGAAGCGCTCGAACGTCGATCCGCTCGTGTGGGCCGCTCCGCCCGCGCAAGCCGCGTCGATGTTGCCGCCCGTCCCTGCGAAGCCGTCGCAGAGATCGGTCACGCCGCTGAACACGGCGCCGCCCTCGAGACCGCTGAACATGTCGTTGCCGCGTCCGTATTCGCCATAGAACACGGTGGCGCCGAGAGAGGTGAGGTTCGTCCTGATACCGGCTTTGAGGTAGATCTGCTCGGAATCCTTGAAGCCGTCCGGGTCCTCGTTGCCGTAATAGGCGACACCGAAGAGACCGGTCGGCTGGTGCAGCGCCGAGAAGCTCACCTGGAAGATTTTGGTATCCGTGATCGTGTTGATCCGAGGATCGCCGTTATTCTCATGGTACGACATGCCGAACGCCGTCTTGAAGGCGCCGAATTCGCCGGCGTGCCTCAGCGCCACGTCCCAGTGGTCGTCGCCGCCCCAACTCGTCGAGGCCACGAAGCCGGCGATGGTCGGCGTATCGTAGCGAACGCTGTCGGTACGGTCTCCGGCGCAGTCGGCGAAGATGCCGACGCCGGTCGTGTAGCAGTTGCCGATATCGCCCCAACGCGCCTTTGCACGCGTTCCCGTGCCTCGGGGAACGAGTTGGAAGTTCTGGCCGTCGAAGATGACGAGGTTGGCCGCAAAGATGCTGCCCGCACCGGAGACATCGACCCAGGTATCGTCTGCGGCGTGGCTTTGCCGGCCGACAGAGACACGACCAAGGCGCTCGCTCTTGATCCACCAGTATGAGTTGAGAAGGCCCGGCGGTCCGTCGCCGCCGTTCGCGTTGAAGGCATCCTGCACGAAGCCGTTGGCGCCGGTGATGTCGAAGCGCAGGCTATAGCCTGCCGACCATTCGCTGTTGATGGTCGCCGAGCCGTCGAAATGCAGGCGCGTTCCGAGGTCGTTCAGGCTGGTGCCGACGTAGGCATCGGAGTTGATGCTGTCGTCCCAGCCCATGATCTGCTGGGTCACCCAACCCGAGATCGTGAGCGACACTTTGCTGTTGCCCTTGCGGGCCGTGGTCGCTTCGAGCTCGGCGATCCGCTCCTCGAGATCGGCGCAGCAGTTCCCCCCGAAATCTGCGGCCCGTGCCGTGTCACCGGTCGGCAGGCCAATGGCTAAACCTGCCATGACGGCTGCGGAGACCAGGATCTTATTTCCCCCAAGCATTCTTCTCCTCCTTCGAAACCTGTCGCGAGTTGCGATGACATTCTTCCGTTTCACGCGTTGACTTGAATGACGCTTCGAACTCCTGGCTCTCCCAAAGGCAAAGGGTGTGCCAGCTTCGGGGCCGGACGCGGCTCGACGGGGCGTTGGGGCGAGGTGCAATCAACGGTGCGAAGAAAAAGCAGGAGACAACAGAGAGTTACGATTTCCGGTGTAAGAAGGGGTAACGCCGGATACGTCCGGTTACGGACTTCCTGTGTTCGGAGGGCAACAATATCGGCGTGCCCACATCATCTGCCCACGCCGGGTGCGAGGCGAACGGCGTTACACTGTGACAGCGCGGGGGCCGTGCCGTGTAACGCGTGCCTGCTCGTCTTCCCTCTCATACCTGCTTGAAGAGCGTTTTGCGTGCGCCCGGCGCGGTCGAGGACGCATTTGCGCGTTGCGAAATTCACGTTTGTTTCCGGGTGCTTGAGGCGCATCAGCTCGCTACCCCGAAACGGGCGCAAGCGCCCTTGATCCCTGCTGGCATGATTTGTGCTGTCCCCCTTCTCGCGGTGAAAATGTCGCAGGTCGCGGCGATCCGAGCCGCAGCGCACCAAGACGCGAATTGAGGAGGAACATGGGGAAGAACACACGAGCCGGCGACGCAGCCGGCGGAGCGGATGATGGTCTGTGTGCAGTCGGTCGCCGCAATGTCTTGCAGGGTCTTGCACTCTCCTGCTGTGCGGCCGTCGCCGGGCTTGCGGGAAGCATTCCAGCCGACGCGCAGTCGAGGCGTGGCCAGCGTCCGGAGCCGGGGCACCGTTTCGCGTTCATGACCGGCGACAAGGAAGGCGAGGTCGTCACACCGGACGACGTGAAGGTCGGGGATCTGCCGCTGCTCGTCTACCCCATGGATCCTGCGACGGGAGACGTGCTCGGATCGCGTGCCAATCTTCTCATCCTCATGCGCGTGCCCGAAGGCGATCTGGACCCATCCACGGCGCCGCACGCCGCTGCGGGCATCGTGGCCTACTCCGCCATCTGCACGCACGAGGGCTGCCCGATCTCGGGTCAGCACGAGAATCCGCGCTTCGCCGTGTGCAACTGCCACGGCTCCACGTTCGACGTCGGCAACAACGGTGTCGTGGTTCAGGGTCCTGCCATGCGCAGGCTGGCCATGCTGCCGGTGACCATCACCGAAGGCGACTTGGTGGTGGCAGGGAAACTGAACGGCCCGATCGGGCCGCCAGTGTAGGGGGCACCTTCACCACGCCTCGCGCAACTCGAAGCATTCAAAAAACTGGGAGGACCTATCGATGAAACTACGATCATCCGTTGCAGCTCTTGCACTCGTGGCCGCGCCGGCCGCCGTGCAGGCGGCTGAGTTCAAGATGTCGGACTACAAGCCAGTCACCGAAGACCGGATGAAGAACCCGGAGGCGGAGAACTGGCTGCTGACCAAGGGCAACTATGCGGGATGGAGCTACACGCCGCTCGACCAGATCACGGCTGAAAACGTTTCTCAGCTCAGGCCAGTGTGGTCGGCCGCAACGGGCGTCAACTCGGGCCACGAGGCTCCCGCGATCGTCAACGGCGATTACATGTTCGTGGCCACGCCGCACAACCAGGTGCTGGCCTTCGACGCGAAGACCGGCCGGTCGTTGTGGCGCTTCGTACGCGAGGTGCCGGAAGGCATGGGCGCGTTGCACCGGACCAACCGCGGCGTGGCGCTCTGGGGCGACAAGGTCTACGTCGGCAGCATCGACTGCATGCTGACGGCGCTCGACGCCAAGACGGGCACGAAGGTCTGGGAGGCGGAAGTCTGCGATTGGGAGACCAAGAGCGCTTACATCACCTCGGCGCCGCTGGCCGTGAAGGGCAAGATCATCATCGGTCCGTCCGGCGGCGAGTTCGGCGTGCGCGGCTACATCAAGGCCTTCGACGCCGAGACCGGCAAGGAGGCGTGGACGACCTACTCCGTGCCCGCTCCCGGCGAGCCCGGCTCGGAGACCTGGCCGCAGGACGGACAATGGAAGGATGCCTGGAAGAACGGCGGCGGCACCATGTGGATGCCGGGCAACTATGACGCCAAGAACGACGTGATCTACTGGGGCGTCGGCAACGGTGCGCCGTGGATCGCCGACCAGCGTCCGGGCGACAACCTCTATATCGCCTCCAGCCTCGCGATCAATCCGGACGACGGCAAGATCATGGGTCACTTCCAGTACCATCATAACGACGGCTGGGACTGGGCGGCGATGAACGCGCCGACGCTGGTCGAGTACACCAAGGACGGCAACACCGTCGAGGGCCTGATCAGCGCGCAGCGCAACGGCGTGCTGTACTGGCTCGAGCGCGACGCCAAGGGCAACATCACCTTCGATCAGGCCGAGAAGTACGTGTACAACAACGTCTTCACGAGCATCGATCCGAAGACGGGCCGGCCGACCTACAACCAGGACGCCATTCCGGGCACCGGCAAGTCGGCAACCTATTGCCCGACTCTGTGGGGCGGCAAGGACTGGCCGTACGAGGCCTACAGCCCGAAGAGCGGCATGCTCTACATCCCCTACAACGAGAACCACTGCAGCACGCTGACCGGCATCGTCCAGCCGATCATTCCCGGCGTGTGGTCGGCGGGCGTGGATATCAACGAGCTCAACATCGAGTTGCGCGACGGCTGGGACCACATCGGCGGTATCCAGGCGTGGAGCGTCGACGGCCGCAAGGAAGAGTGGCGCGTCAAGTATCCCGGCTCCTGGAACTGGGGTTCCATCATGACCACCGGCGGTGGCGTCCTGTTTGCGGGTGGCACCAACGACCGCATGTTCCGCGCCTACGACGAGAAGACCGGCAAGCTGCTTTGGGAGTTCCCGACGCCCTCCGGCATCATCTCGCCGCCGAGCGCCTTCTCCATCGACGGCAAGCAGTACATCGCCGTGGTTTCGGGCTGGGGCGTGGACGCCGCATGGGTCCAGGGCAAGATGCATGACCTGGCCGGATGGGAGAAGCAGGTGCCCGAAGGCGGCTCCGTCTGGGTGTTCGCGCTTCCGAACTGATCCAGCAACATAGCTGGCGAGAAGAGAGAACCGATCCGCACCGCAACCAGCCGGTGCGGATCGGCATGCGCCCCGGTGCGCGCAATGCGAGGCCATTGAACCGATGAACGATCCGATCGACGACAGGAACGCGGAGCGTCGCGAATGGGAGGACGCGATCGCGTCCGTCCTTGCATTTGAAGGCCGGCATCAGGCGGACAGGGTGCTGAGCGGTGCCGTGGAGATTGCGCGCCGGTCGGGAGCGCGTCTGCCGTTCGCAGCCCATACGGCCTACGTCAACACCATCCCCGTGGACGAGGAGCCGCCGCATACGGGCGTGCGCGATGTCGAGCACCGCATTCGCTCGGCGATCCGCTGGAACGCGGCGATGATCGTGCTCCGCGCCAACAAGACATCGTCGGAACTCGGCGGGCACATCGCAAGCTTCCAGTCGGCGGCGACGCTCTACGACACGGGGTTCGAGCATTTCTGGCACGCGCCTTCGGCCGAGCACGGCGGCGACCTCTTGTTCATCCAGGGCCATTCGTCGCCCGGCATCTATGCACGCGCCTTCCTCGAAGGGCGGCTGACGGAGGAGGAGCTCTCGCATTTCCGCCAGGAGGTGGATGGCCGCGGCCTCTCCTCCTATCCGCACCCGTGGCTGATGCCGGACTTCTGGCAGTTCCCCACCGTCTCGATGGGGCTCGGGCCGATCATGGCGATCTACCAGGCCCGCTTCCTCAAGTATCTGCATGGGCGCGGGCTTGCCGATACGTCCAACCGCCATGTGTGGGCGTTCTGCGGCGACGGCGAGATGGACGAACCTGAGAGCCTCGGCGCCATTGCGCTCGCCGGCCGTGAGAAGCTCGACAACCTGATCTTCGTCGTCAACTGCAACCTGCAGCGGCTGGACGGGCCCGTGCGAGGCAACGGCAAGATCATCCAGGAGCTCGAAGGCGTGTTCCGCGGCGCGGGCTGGAACGTGATCAAAGTGATCTGGGGCTCGAACTGGGACCCGCTGCTCGCGGCCGACACCTCGGGTCGGCTGCGCCAGCTGATGGAGGAGTGCGTCGACGGCGAATACCAGGACTTCAAGTCCAAGGACGGCGCCTATATCCGCGAGAACTTCTTCGGCCGCTACCCGGAAACGGCGGCCATGGTGGCGGGCTGGTCGGACGACGAGATCTGGAAGCTGACGCGCGGGGGGCACGACCCCTCCAAGGTCTACGCCGCCTACAAGCGTGCCGTCACGCACACCGGCCAGCCGACCGTGATCCTTGCCAAGACCGTCAAGGGCTACGGCATGGGGAAGGCGGGCGAGGCGCAGATGATCATCCATCAGCAGAAGAAGATGGAGATCGACGCGCTACGCCAGTTCCGCGACCGGTTCCAGGTGCCGGTCCCGGATGAGCGGATCGGCGAGTTGCCGTTCGTGCGCTTCGCGGAGGATTCGGAGGAGATGGGCTACCTGCGCGCCAGGCGGGCGGAACTCGGCGGCTTCCTGCCGGCCCGGCGCCGGCGCTCGGAGAGCCTCGCGGCGCCCGAGCTGTCGCAGTTCGAGGCTCTGCTCAAGTCGACTTCGGGCCGGGAGATCTCGACGACGATGGCGTTCGTGCGCCTGCTCTCGACGCTTTTGCGCGACAAGACGCTGGGTCCCCGCGTGGTGCCGATCGTGCCCGACGAGAGCCGCACGTTCGGCATGGAGGGCATGTTCCGCCAGTTCGGAATCTTCAGCCAGGTGGGCCAGCTCTATCGTCCGTCGGATGCCGGCGAGCTGATGTACTACCGCGAGGACCAGAAGGGCCAGATGCTGCAGGAGGGCATCAGCGAAGCCGGCGCCATGTCGTCGTGGATCGCGGCGGCGACGAGCTACTCGACCTCGAACGTGCCGATGATCCCCTTCTACATCTTCTATTCGATGTTCGGCTTCCAGCGCATCGGCGATCTCGCCTGGGCGGCCGGCGACTGCCGGGCGCGCGGCTTCCTGATCGGCGGCACGAGCGGGCGGACGACGCTCAACGGCGAAGGGCTCCAGCATCAGGACGGGCACAGCCATCTGATCGCTGCGACGATCCCGAACTGCGTTTCCTACGATCCGACCTTCGCCTACGAGGTGGCGGTGATCGTCCGAAATGGTCTCGCGCGTATGATCGAGCGGCAGGAGGATGTGTTCCACTACATCACCGTGCTCAACGAGAACTACGAGCATCCGGCGATGCCGGAGGGAGTCGAGGACGGCATCGTCAGGGGCATGTATCTCTTCCGGGCGACGGGCGGGACGGCCAAGGAGCAGCGGCACAAGGTTCAGTTGATGGGCTCGGGTGCCATTCTGCGGGAGGTCATCGCCGCCGCGGATCTGCTCGAAAGCGACTTCGGCATCTCTGCGGACATCTGGAGCGTCACGAGCTTCACCGAGCTTGCCCGCGAGGCGCAGGAGGTCGAGCGCTGGAACCTGCTCAACCCCGAGGAGCCGCCGCGCACGCCGTACGTGACGCAGCTCCTCAGGGAGCGCGGGTCAGGGCCGGTGATCGCGTCGACCGACTACACCAAGGCCTTCGCCGAGCAGATCCGCCCGTTCGTGCCCAACGCCTACCGCGTGCTCGGTACCGACGGTTTCGGTCGCTCCGACACCCGCCGCAAGCTGCGCTTCCATTTCGAGGTCGACCGGCATTTCGTCGTCGCCTCGACGCTGAAGGCGCTGGCGGACGAGAACCGGATCCCGTCGTCGCGCGTGTCGGACGCTTTGTTGCGCTACGGCATTCGTCCCGACAAGCCGAACCCCGTCAAAATTTAAGTTCCAACCCGAGCGTGGAAAGCCGCAGCCGGATCGGCAGCGTGGAGAACCGCATGTCCCTCACCGAAGTCAAAGTGCCCAATATCGGCGATTTTTCCGGAGTGCCCGTCATCGAGGTGCTCGTGAAGGCGGGGGACACCGTCAGCGTCGACGACCCGCTGGTGACGCTCGAATCCGACAAGGCGAGCATGGAGATCCCGGCGCCCTCGGCCGGCAAGGTCGCGGAGGTACTCGTCAACGTCGGCGATACGGTGAGCGAGGGGCATCTCATTCTGAGGCTCGAGGCGGCCGGCCATGAGGAGGAGACGGTCGCCGCCGATGCGCCCGTGCCCCGGGAGGCAGCTCGGTCAGAGGCAGAATCCCACGCGCCCGCCGAAGCCTCTCAGTCGCCTGTGCCCTCCGACACGCGCGCGCTTCCGGCGCCCGCCGATTTCGACGGGCTCAACGCGAGCCCGTCGGTGCGGCGCCTTGCGCGTGAGCTCGACATCGATCTCGCGACGCTCAAGGGAACGGGCGACAAGGGCCGGGTCACGAAAGCCGACGTGAAGGCGGCCCTAGGCGGCGGGTCCGCGACGGGAAGCGCCGTCGCGATCGCGAACGTCCCGCAGCCGGACTTCTCAAAGTTCGGTCTGGTCACGGCCGCGCCCCTGTCGCGCCTGAAGCGGCTCTCCGGTCCGCACCTGCATCGCGCCTGGATCAGTATTCCGCATGTGACCCATACCGATGAGGCGGATATCACGGAGCTCGAAACATACCGCAAGACGCTCGACGCCGAGGCGAAGGACAAGGGCTACCGCGTCACCATGTTGTCGTTCCTCCTGATGGCGAGCGTCGCGGCGTTGAAACAGTTCCCAGAGTTCAACGCGTCCCTGTCCCCCGACGGCCAGTCCCTCATCCTCAAGCACTATTACAACATCGGTGTCGCGGTCGACACGCCGGACGGACTCGTCGTGCCGGTCATCAAGGACGCGGACCGCAAGCGGATCCTCGAGCTCAGCCAGGAGCTGTCCGCAGTCTCGAAGCGTATGCGGGACGGCAAGATCGCGCCGGCCGACATCCAAGGCGCCTCGTTCTCCATCTCGAGCCTGGGCGGGATCGGCGGCACGGGCTTTACGCCGATCGTCAACGCGCCCGAGGTCGCCATCCTCGGCGTCGTCCGTGCGGTGACCCGGCCCGTGTGGAACGGAGAAACCTTCACGCCCCGCCTCATGCTTCCGCTGTGTGTCTCCTACGATCACCGCGTGATCGACGGCGCGCTCGCCGCCCGCTTCACGCGCCGCCTCGCCGAGATCCTCGGCGACGTCCGCCAGCTCGTTCTTTAGGATCCCATGACAAAAGTTCCCGACATCGAAACGGATCTTCTCGTGCTCGGCGCCGGTCCGGGCGGATACACGGCCGCGTTCCGCGCAGCCGATCTCGGTCGGAAGGTCGTGCTGGTGGAGCGCGCGCCCGTCCTCGGCGGCGTGTGTCTCAACGTCGGATGCATCCCTTCGAAAGCGCTGCTGCACGCCGCCAAGGTGATCGAGGATGCGCGCGAGATGGCGACGGCGGGTCTCAGCTTTTCTGCGCCCGCCATTAATCTCGACGGCTTGCGCATCTGGAAGGACGGCATTGTCGGCCGGCTCACGTCGGGGCTGGCGGCGCTCGCAAAGCAGCGCAAGGTGACCGTCGTCACCGGGCACGGCCGTTTCGTCTCGCCGCATGAGATCGATGTTCAGAGCAACGGAGCGGTGCAGCGCATCGCCTTTTCGACGGCCATCGTCGCGGCCGGATCGGAGCCTGTGCACCTGCCGTTCATCCCGCACAATGAACCTGGTGTGATCGATTCGACCGGTGCGCTCGATCTGGAGGATATCCCGGCGCGGCTCCTCGTCATCGGCGGCGGCATCATCGGGCTCGAGATGGCGACCGTCTATCATGCGCTCGGCAGCAAGGTGAGCGTGGTGGAGCTGACCGACCAGCTCATTCCCGGAGCAGACCGCGATCTCGTCGCTCCGCTCATGAAACGTGCCGCAGGACACTACGAGGCGATCCACCTTGGCACCAAGGTGACGAAGGCGGAACGCGCCGCCACAGGGCTCGCGGTTGACTTCGAAGGGCCGGATGCGCCCGAGCGCCAGACCTTCGACAAGGTTCTCGTCGCGGTCGGGCGCGTGCCCAACGGCAAACTGCTGAACCTGGAGGCGGCCGGCGTGGCCGTCGATGCGCGCGGTTTCGTTCCTGTCGACCGCCGCATGCGCACCAACGTTCCGCATATTTTCGCTGTCGGCGACATCGTCGGCCAGCCGATGCTCGCTCACAAGGCCGTGCACGAAGCCAAGGTTGCGGCGGAGGTGGCGGCAGGGCTGGGTTCCGCCTTCGATGCCCGCGTGATCCCGTCCGTCGCCTACACGGATCCCGAAGTGGCCTGGGTGGGCCTGACGGAGACGGAAGCCAAGGCCAAAGGCGTGTCCTACGGCACGGGAGTTTTCCCCTGGGCTGCGTCGGGGCGCGCGCTCTCGCTCGGCCGCGACGAGGGACTGACGAAAGTGCTGTTCGATCCCGCAACTCACCGCGTGCTGGGCTGCGGCATCGTCGGCCCCAATGCCGGCGACCTGATCGCGGAGGCGGCGCTGGCCATCGAGATGGGAGCGGACGCCGCCGACATCAGCGGTACGATCCATCCCCATCCGACGCTGTCGGAGACGATCGCGCAGTCCGCCGAGATGTTTGAGGGCACGATCACCGACCTGATGCCGAAACCGGTGCGCCGCACCTGAGCCGCGGCGCGCGCGTCATCGCTGATTCGAGACGGGCGGGTTATTCCATCACCAGCTGCATGGGCGTCGGAACGTAGCGGAAGCCTTCCCCGACCCTCGCGACGTGGCCGATCCCGGGCCACGGGAAGTGGTAGCCTGCGAGCGCGATCCGCTCACGCGCCAGCAGATTGAGGATCCTGAGCCGGCTTGCGACGGCCTCTTTGGGGTCCGTATCGAACGCGACCTCAAGGCGCGGCTGCTCGAGCATCACGATATGGTGGTGGGCGAGATCGGCGCCGAAGCAGAGCGTCTCCTTGCCGGACGTTATCAGGAAGCAGGTATGGCCCACGGTGTGCCCCGGTGCGGCAAGAGCCTGGATGCCGGGCAGGAACTCCTCGCCGTCCTTGAAGAAGATGATCCGGTCGCGATGCGGGAGGAGGCACCGGCGTGCCACCTCGACGAAGGGCCTGAGGCGCGCGCCATGACGGGCATCGTCGGTCCAGAACTCGAAATCCGCCTCGTCGATGTAGATTTGAGCATTCGGAAATGTCGCCGCGCCGCCGTCGCCGACAAGACCGCCGATGTGATCGACATGGGCGTGCGAGCACACGACGGCATCTATCTCCCGGGGGCTGATGCCGGCGCCTGCGAGGCTGCGCTCCAACCGGCCTGTCGACGCCCCGAACAGATTGAACGATCCCATGCCCGCGTCGAACAGAGCCCGCTTGCCGCCCTGATCGACGATCAGGATGTTCTGCTGCAGCACGAGCTTGTCGGCCGGCAAGAAATTGTCCGAGAGCAGCGTCTCGATGCGGCCCTCGTCTCCCCCCAGAAAGATGGCGCTGGGATTTTCGAGGGCGAAGGGGCCGTCGGATACGACGGTCACCTCCGCCGATCCCAGCCGGAACCGGTAGAATGGCGGCGCGCGATCGTCCCGCGGCGGCATTTCCGTCTGCGCGGCCGAGGCTGGCTTGCGGGACATTGCGCCGCCAATCGCAAGGCCCAGAGAGCTCATGATCACGGCTCTGCGATCGAGAAGAAGAGGATTGCCCCTCGGCATGTTCGTTTCCTCCCTGCCATGGCATGCGGCCGTAATGCTCGACCGTGCCGTGCTTCCGTCCCGTTCGTCTCCGCCGTCACCATGCAATGGATGTGCCCGTCTCCGTGCGCCGATGTGCGGGACGTTTACGGGCCTCTTTTCGTGGAACCGTGTGTCACCGTCGCTTCGCGGACATGTTGCATGCAACAGGATGATGTGACATGCGCCACACATCCGCAACGGGACGCCGCGGTCGCATCTGCGTTCTCTCGGTCATTTTATCGGTCGGCCCAGGGCGCCGCGGGCGACGATGCTACCGCTTTCTTAATGCAAGCATCCGGAGCCAGGCTCCGGTCAGAACGACGATCAACCCGCCGATCTCGAGGATGGCGTTCCAGCGGATGCTCGCGAAGCTCGATCCGATGAAGACGTCGACGTGGTGGAACGATGCGGCGCGGATGACGACGAAGATCAATACGATCATGGCGCCAAGCAGTGCGATCCAGGTCGGAAGCGAGACGCCGCGAAGCAGGACCATGCCCCCGAGCCCTGCGAGTGCGCTGACGAGCGCGACGCCGCCTACAAATGCGAGCTGCACGACGTCCCGCCGGTCGTACCACCCCTGATGGTGGGCAAGGAGCCGCCCGATCTCGGTGAGGGCCGACTGCAGGTCGAGCTGCTTGTTGATGCCGAGAAGGAGAAACAGCACGGCGAGGGCGTGCCAGACAACGATCTCCCGCCCGTACGGGCCTGGGGGCGTACCGGACACCAGCCTTGCCGTGGCGTACGAGCTGCCGGCGGCGAGGAGATAGAAAACGACGGTCAGCCAGCCGGTGAACGTCGGATCGCCGATTCCCGGTCTCCAGGCGAATTCCATGTGCGAATTCCACGTGCGGGGCTACTGTTCTCCTCAGGCTTTCGCAGACATCTGCGATCCGGGCAAGGTCCGGGGACGCCCTATCGGCGAGAACCGCGCTCCAATGTCGCCGATACGATTTTTTTTGCGCTTTCCGCATTAACCTTTTTTGGCGATGTTCGGTGCGCCGCCCCGATCCTGGCGCAAGGCTTGGATGGCAGACGGCTCGAGGGCGGCATACATTTTCATCGCTTATGATTTTCGGGGTTTCTCGTGAAAAAGATCGCGTGCGTATTGATGGGCGACGGGTCGCTCCTGGTGCAGTGTGGGGAGACGCTCCGCGCGCGAGGGCATGAGATTGCGGCGGTCGCAACGACGACGGCGAGCATTGCCGATTGGGCGATGCGGCACGGGATCGCCGTTGTCGCCTCGGAGACACGGGATCTCGCGCAGGATCTTGCGCCGTTTACCTACGACTGGTTTTTTTCCATCGCAAACCTCCGGCTGGTGCCGGAGCCCGTCTGGACGCGCGCGCGTGAGGGTGCGGCGAACTTTCATGATGGCCCGCTTCCCCGCTACGCCGGCCTCAATACGCCGGCGTGGGCCATTCTGAAGGGCGAGACCGCCTACGGGGTCACGTGGCACGCGCTGACCGACAGCATCGACAAGGGGAACATCTATGCAGACGCCGCCTTCGAGATCAGCGACGCCGATACGGCGCTCTCGCTGAACGCCAAATGCTTCGAAGCGGGCATGACCTCATTCGCGTCCCTGCTCGATCGCGTGGAGCAGGATCTGGCGCACGGCCAACCGCAACCGGCGGGGGACTGCCGTTACTTCGGCAAGGCCGATCGCCCGCACGGGGCGGCGACGATCGATTTTCATCGCACGACGGCCGACATCGGGCGGCTCGTGCGTGGGCTTTCGTTCGGCGACGGCTATGTCAATCCGCTGGCCCTGCCCAAGGTCCGGGCGTCGCGCGGCGCCTATGCGGTCACTTCCTTCGAGATCGCGGATGTGGAGGCGCCGGTCGCGCCGGGCACCGTGGTGTCGGTCGGAGAGGATGGCGCGGTCGTGGCCACGGCGGACGGCGCTGTCCGCATCGGGGCGCTGGCCGACAGCACGGGCCGGCCCGTGTCGCTCTCCCAGGTGTTCACGGCGGGCGATGTCCTGCCGGCGTTCGATGAGGCGGAGGCGGCGCGCGTCACGGCCGTCATGGCCGATCTGGCACGTCACGAGGATTATTTCCTGCGCCGCCTTCTGAACACGGAGGCTCCCGAGATCGATGGCCTCCTGCCGGCCTCTCTCGACGCGGCACCCGTTTGGGAAGCGACCGAACTTCCGCTGCCGGCGCGTCTTTCGGGGGATCGCGCCGTGGCGGCGCTCGCGGCGTACGTCGCCCGCACGGGCCGCAACCCGCGCGTTCGGATCGCCTACGCCGATGACGATCTCGCGGCCCTGGCGGATGCGAACCCCGGGTATGTCGCGCCGAGCGTTCCGCTCACGCTCGACGTGACACCCGAGACGACGGTCGCGGCGCTCAGCCAGTTCGTCGAAGCCGAGATTTCGGAGCTCCGCCGCAGGCGCGGCTACGCAGGCGATCTCGTGAGCCGCATGCCTCAGCTGTCCGCAGGGCCGGCTGCCGTTGCCATCCGACACACCGCCGAGCCCGCCGCCGCCGGAGACGACGGGATCGCAGGAAGCGTGCTGACCTTCGTCGTGCCGGCCGAGGGGGCGGTGCTGCGCGTGCTCTTCGATACGGCACGGCTGCCGAGGCCCGTCGCAGACGCCATCGCCGCCCAGGTCGCGGCCGTCGTCGCGGCGCTCGGCTCCGAGGATACGCCTGAGAAGGTCGCCGACCTGCCGCTGATGTCGAAGGCGGACATCGACGCACTCATCGTGGCCCGTAACCGGACGGCGCGCGACTACGACCGCACGCAGCTCGTGCATACGCTGATTTCCGCGCAGGCCGCGCGCACGCCGGACGCCACGGCGCTGATCGCGGGCGATGCGCGTCTCACCTATCGGGAGCTCGAGGCGCGTGCCGAACGCGTCGCGCGCACGCTCGCAGGCCTCGGCGTCGGTGCGGACACGCCGGTCGGGCTTTACGTCGAGCGCTCCCTGGATCTCGTGGTCGGCGCGCTCGCGATCCTCAAGGCGGGCGGTGCCTATGTGCCGCTCGATCCGACCTATCCGAAGGATCGCGTCGCGCTGATGATCGAGGACAGCGGGCTCTCGATCGTGCTGACCCAGGATGGCTTGACACCGCCCGCCGGAGACGGCCGCGTCCGGACCGTCACGGTGGATGCTGCAGCGTCCGGAGCGGAGGAGGGGGCTGCGCCTCATTGCGTCGCGCCGCACAACCTCGCCTATGTCATCTACACGTCCGGCTCCACCGGCCGGCCCAAGGGCGTGATGGTCGAGCACCGCAACGTGGTCAACTTCTTCGCCGGCATGGACGACCGCATCCCGATGCCGGCGGACGGCAGCCAGCCCGTGTGGCTCGCGGTGACGAGCCTTTCGTTCGACATCTCCGTTCTTGAGCTCTTCTGGACGTTGTCGCGCGGCTTTGCGGTCGTCATCCACACCGGCCGCCAGCAGGCCGCCGCGCCGCTCGCTCACGCGGCGGGCAGAGGCGGAAAGACGCTCGACTTCAGCCTCTACTTCTGGGGCAACGACGACGGCGTGGGCCCGCGCAAGTATCAGCTCCTGCTCGAGGGCGCGCGCTTCGCAGACGCGCACGGGTTCGCGGCCATCTGGACGCCGGAGCGCCATTTCCACGCGTTCGGCGGGCCGTATCCCAACCCGTCGGTGACGGGGGCTGCCGTCGCCGCGGTGACGAAGACCCTCGAGATCCGTGCCGGAAGCTGTGTGCTGCCGCTGCATCATCCTGCCCGCGTCGCGGAGGAGTGGGCGGTGATCGACAACATCGCGAACGGGCGCGTGGGTATCGCGTTCGCGTCGGGCTGGATGCCGGAGGACTTCCTGCTCCGCCCGGAGAACGCGCCGCCCCACAACAAGCCGGCCCTCACGCGCGACATCGACATCGTGCGCCGCCTGTGGCGCGGCGAGGCCGTGCCATTCGACGCACCGGGCGGCAAGACGGTGGATGTCGTGACGCAGCCGCGTCCCGTCAGCCCCGAGCTCAAGATCTGGGTCACGACGGCCGGCAATCCGGATACGTATCGCGAGGCGGCGCGCCTTGGCGCCAACGTGCTGACGCACCTGCTCGGCCAATCCATCGACGAGGTGGCCGAGAAGATCAAGATCTACCGCGAGACGCTGGTCGAGACGGGCCGTAATCCGGACGACTACACCGTGACGCTGATGCTGCACACGCTGATCGGCCGCGACCGCGAGGAGGTGCGTGCGGCTGCCCGCGAACCGATGAAGGCGTATCTCCGCAGCGCCGCCGCGCTGATCAAGCAGTACGCCTGGGCATTCCCAGCCTTCAAGAAGCCCAAGGGTGTGACGCAGCCGATGGACATCGATCTTCAGTCGCTCGATGCGGAGGAGATGGACGCCATTCTCGAATTCGCCTTCCTCCGCTACTTCGACGACAGCGGCCTTTTCGGCACCGTTGACGACGCGCTTGCGCGGGCCGAGCAGGTGAAGGCCATCGGCGTCGACGAGATCGCGTGCCTCGTCGATTTCGGCGTGCCGACGGAGCGGGCGTTGTCCGCGCTCCAGCCGCTCGCGGAGGTCATCGCTGCGGAGAACGAGAGGAGAGGCGTCACGACGGATACGGGGACCGATGGCGGTCTTGCCGATCTCGTGCGCCGGCACGGCGTTACGCATCTGCAATGCACGCCGTCGATGGCGGCCATGGTGCTGATGAGCGACGAGGATCGCGCGGCGCTTTCCGCCGTCCGCCACCTCTTCATCGGCGGCGAGGCGCTGCAACCCGGTCTCATCGACGCGCTCGCCAAGGCGACGCCTGCCACGGTCGAGAACATGTACGGGCCGACGGAGACCACGATCTGGTCGTCGACCGGACCGGCGCGGGCCGGGGGCTCGGGGCCGGTGCCGCTCGGCACGCCCATCGCCAATACGCAGCTCTACATCCTCGACGAGGCTCTTCGCCCCGTGCCGGCGGGCACGGCGGGCGAGCTCTACATCGGCGGAGACGGCGTGACGCGCGGCTACTTCGGGCGCGAGGATCTCACGGCCGAGCGCTTTCTCTCCAATCCGTTCGTGCCGGGGGGCCGGATCTACCGGACCGGCGATCTCGTCAGGATCGGCGAGGACGGCGCGATCCACTTCCTTGGCCGCGCGGATCACCAGGTCAAGGTGCGCGGCTATCGCATCGAGCTCGGCGAGATCGAGGCCCGTCTCGGACGCCATCCCGATGTCGCGGAAGCGGTGGCGGTGGTGCGCGAGGACGAGCCGAACGATGCGCGCATCGTTGCCTATCTTCGCTTCAACGGCGAGCCGGTGCCCGATGCCGCCCTCAAGGCGCATGTCGCGGCGGAGCTGCCCGACTTCATGGTGCCGGCGCATTTCGTGGCGGTGTCCGCTTTCCCGCTCACGCCGAATGCGAAGGTGGACCGCAAAGCGCTGCCCCCGCCCGAGGCGGCGCGCAGGGCCGTGGCCGGTGCCGACTACGTTGCGCCGGCGGACGATCTCGAGGAGCGCCTCGCGGAGGCTTTCCGGCGACTGCTCGGCGTGGAGCGGGTCGGCGCGTCGGACAACTTCTTCACGCTCGGCGGGCATTCGCTGCTTGCCGTCCAGCTTCATCGCGATCTCAAGGCGAGCGTCGCGGCGGAGCTCACCATCACCGACATCTACCGGTTCCCGACCGTAAAGGGGCTTGCGAGCCACGTCCGCGACCGAGGCCAGGCGGACAAACACCTCGAGCAAGCCGCAAACCGGGCGGCCATGCGACGCCAGGCACTGCTCGGCCGGCGTGGCCCCGGGCGCGTGCGCGACGCGTCGTGAGCCTCTTTTCGGGTCTCTTCGACCGGCGGATCGCGGTTGCCGAAGTTCCCATCGGGGATCCGTCGGTCGCGATCTTCGCCGACGAGGCGGCGGCTGTCGCCACCGCGGTCCCGCGCCGTCAGCGGGAGTATGCGGCGGGGCGCGCCTCGGCGCGGCGCGCGCTCGCGGCGCTCGGGGCGCCGGCGGGCCCGCTGCCGGCCGGCCCCGATCGTCTGCCGCAGTGGCCGGCGGGCTATGTCGGCAGCATTACACATGACGATCATTATGCCGCTGCCGCCGTGGGGCGCATCGCCGACGGCGTGCGGTCGATCGGCATCGACCTCGAGCCGGCCGAGCCGCTACCCGCCGATCTTCACGAGACGGTCTGCCGACCCGAGGAGCTGGGGTGGCTGGGCGAGCGCTCTGCGAGCGAACGCGGGGTGCTGGCGCGGGCGATCTTCGGCGCCAAGGAGTGCGCGTTCAAATGCCAGTATCCGCTCACGCGCTGGATGCTGGAGTTTGACGAGATCGCCGTCGTGCTCGATCCCGAGCGCGACGTGTTTGCCGCATCGTTTCTGTCGGACGAGGTGGTTGCGATCTGCGGCCCCAAGCTGCTCGGCCGCTTCAGGACGACGCGCGCATCTGTCGCCTGTGCGATGATCCTCGAGGGCGGCGCGGCGAGGTAGGCATCACTCCGCCGCCATCGGCCGGAACGACGGGCCGCGGTCGGCCCGCGCGAGGGCGTCGCGCAGATGGCCGGCCATGACCCGCACATGGGGTTCCAGCACCATGCTGTCATGATCGCCGGGCACGTCCTGCACCGTGAGATCGGTCACGTAGGGCGACCAGCCGTTATCGGGCAGCAGCAGGCCGCGATCCTGGTTGAGGACGCGGTCTCCCGTGATGCGATAGCGCACCTCGTGCTTCGGACGCATGAGAAGCACGTTGCCGCCGTACGGCTGCCCCCGGTAGCGAGAGAGCGCCCGGCGGAAGGCCGCCTCGATCTCCTCGTTGTGGAACTGCTCGGCGGACTTGGGCTTTTCGGCGGTCCTGCGGGACGTGGCGCGCTCGATTTCCCACGCGATGCGCCACCGCACCCAGTTCACGAAGAAGGCGGGCCCCTGTCGCTCGATATCCTGCAGCCGCATCATGACGCGGTCGCGGATCGAGAAGGTCAGCTCGGCAGGGTAGGGCGTGTCGAGGAGGACGACGAGCGCCGTCTCCTCCCCGGCGGCGCGAAGCTGTTGCGCCATCTCGTAGGCCACGAGGCCGCCGCCCGAAAAGCCGCCGAGCAGGTAGGGGCCGTGCGGCTGTATGGTCCGGATTTCGGCGAGGTAGTCGCGCGCGGCTTCCTCGAACGTCTCGTGCGGTGCCTCGCCGCCGTAGATGCCCCGGGCCTGAAGGCCGTAGACGGGGCGCTCGGCGCCGATCTGAACCGCGAGGTGGCGAAGGTTGAGAATGTTGCCGAACATGCCGGCCGCCAGGAAGAACGGCGTGCGCCGCTTGTTCTTGCCGCCGTCCATGCGCACCACATGCCGGAGGCGGGGCTGGTCGAGCGACGTGACGGTGGCGCCTTCCCCCGCGACCTCGCCGGCCTGTGGTGATTTCTCTTCGATCAGGGCGGCGCATTGGGCGATCGTCGGCGCCTCGAACAGCACCGAGATCGGGAAGTCGACGGCGTAGGCCGCCTTGATCATGCGGAAGAGGCGTACCGCAATCAGCGAATGTCCGCCGAGATCGAAGAAGTTGTCCTCCGTGCCGATGGTCTTGACGCCGAGAAGCTCCGACCAGAAGCCCGCCAGCGCCTTCTCGACGTCTGTTGCGGGCTCGACGAAATCGACGCCGAGACTGGGGCGGTCGAAGGCGGTCGGGGCCGCTTCGGACACGTCCGTTCGTGATGCGGCACGCTGGAGAGCCGCGAGGTCCATCGAGGATACGATCACCTGCGGCTTTCCGGCCCCCACGGCGCGAAGCAGCGCTTCGAAGCCTTCTTCCGGCAATATGCCCTGGTCGACCTGGGCCGCGAGACGCTGAAGCGCGGGGCTGAGCTCCGTGTCGGCCGTTGAGCGCGTGGCCGGCGCAGCTTCGGCTTCGACGGAGAGGGACGCGGCGAGGTCGGTGTCCGCGGGAAGGCGCCGCACGGTGAAGCCCGTCACCTCGATCAGCGTCTTGCCCGCCTCGTCCATGACGGTGACGTCGAAGGTGGCGTAGTCCGCGCCGAGCGCTCGCGCCGTATCGAGACGCGCGTGGCTCCACACCGAAGCCGGCAGTGCGCCGAACACGCGAATGCGCCCGTACGTCATCGGCACCCACAGGCCGGCGGCGGGATCGTAGCCGGGGATCAGGTCCATGGCGTAGCCCGTCGCGATGTCGAGCAGCGCAGGATGGGCGAGGAAGCCGTCGTCGAGATCCGATTTGAATGCATCGTCGAGCGCAAGGCGTGCGATCGCTTCGCCCTGGCCGAAGGCGACAGAGCGCAGCACCTGCCAGCGCGGGCCGAACCTGAGATTGCCGGCTTGGGCGGATTTGAGGGCATGGCCGGCCTCTGCCGTGGCCGCCGTTCCGTCGCACGTGGACCGTGTGCGCGCGATATCGGTCCGGGCGGCGTGTGCACCGGAAAGAAGCGTGAGGCGGGCTTCCGCGTGCCGCGTGAGCGATGTCGCGCCCTCGGCGCCGCGCTCGCTGTCGACGGCGAACAGGTAGCTGTCGTCGCTCTCCCTGGCGAGCGTCGCGCGCGCGATGACGGGTGCCTCGTCGGGAACGTGCAGCGGGCGCAGGAACGTCAGATCCTCGATCTCGAACGGTCCGCCGAGGCCGTACTCTGCCAGCGCTTCGGCGGCGAGCTCGATGTAGCCGGTGCCCGGCCAGATGGCCTCGCCGGATGTGAGGCGATGCTCGTCGAGCACCCAATGGCGCGCGCCGGCGAGCCGGGCTTCGAGCCAGTCGCCTTTGGCGCCGGTGAGGCGCCGGTCGAACAGCGGCGTGCGGGCTGGCTCGACGCTCGGGGCCGCATCCTCGTGGCCGGCCGAGGCGATGGCGCGGGCCGCGAGCCCCACGTCCTTCCAGATGCCCCAGTGGAGTGCGAGCGTCCGCCCCGGCGCGCGCGCGCGGCTCTCCGCGACGGCGTTGAGGAAAGCGTTCGCGGCCACGTAGTCGGCCTGGCCCGCGGGTGCAGTGTCCGTGCTGGTCGAGGAGAACAGCACCATGAGATCGAGCGCCTCGTCGGCGAGCACATCCTGAAGCACAAGCGTGCCGTGGATCTTCGGCGCGAACACATCCTCGATGTCGGCTGGGGTCTTGAGCGCGATCAGGTCGTCCTTGACGACGCCGGCCGCGTGCAGCACGCCGTGAATGGCGCCGAAGCGCGACTTGGCGTCGGCGACGACGGTGCGCATGGCCTCGGAGTTGGTAATGTCGGCCTGGGCCGCCATGACCTCGCCGCCCGCCGCCTCGATGCGTCCGATGGCGGCGATGATCCGGCCGATGCGGTCGCGCGGGCCGTAGGCGGCCAGGTAGTCCGGCCATTCCTCGCGTTCGGGCAACGCCGTTCTGCCGACCAGCACGAGGCGCGCCCGGAACCGCCGCGCAAGATCCTCGGCGCAGGCCGTCGCGAGTTCGCCGAAGCCGCCCGTGATCAGGTAAACGCCGCGCTCGCGGAAGGCCGCTTCGCCGTCCGCCGTTTTGTCGAGCGTGAGAGGCTCGTAGGCCTGTACCCAGCGGCGGCCGTTGCGATAGGCCACGATCTCGCTGCCGTTCGCGGCCAACAGGTCGTCCCAGAGCTGCGCGGCGGCGACATCTTGGGGATTGTCGTTCGCGGTCACACCGGCGAAGCGCCTCAGAAGACGTGCGCTCTCACGCGCGACGAGGCCGGGACGCGCATCCGCCGCATGCGGGAGGTCCACGACGCGCACCGAGACGTTCGGCATCTCGCGCGGCAGCACGCGCGCGGGGCCGAGCAGCGTCGCCTTCTCCGGATAAGGCAGTGTCTCGTCTCCGACACGCTGCATGCCGTTCGTCACGGCCGTGATCTGGAGCGGATCGCTCGCGCCGATCTCGGCCAGCGCCTGCCCGAGCCAGAACAGGCTCTGGAAGCCGCGCTCCAGGTTACGGTGGAAGAAGCTCGAGCCTGGCCGGAACCTCTCGTCGTGCGTCAGGAGCCAGAGATGCACGATCCGCTGCGGCAGGCCCGGCCCGGCGGCGAGGTGCTTCAGAAGCGCGTCGTAGCCCTCGCGTCCATGCTCGGGGCACAGCACGTACTCATCCGGTGCGGCGACGCCGAACGTGTCGCCGAGCCTGACGGTCGCGACCTCGTGCCCGAGCTGGCGCAGGCGACCGACGAGGGTGTCGCCGAGCGGCGAGCCGTCGAGGAAGATCAGCCACGACGCCGGCGTTTCCGCCGCGTCGATCCGGACGTCGGGGGACGCCTGCTTCCAGACCGGCCGCCAGCCCCAGCTCGCCATGTCCGGCAGCTTGACGGGCGACGCCTCGCTCTCGGCTGCACCCGACGGCGCGATCCGCTCCAGGAAATACGTTTCGTGCTGGAAGGCATAGGGCGGCAGGTTGACCCGGCGCGGTGCGGCATCTGCGGTGAGCCTCGCGAGCGGCACGTCGAGCCCCACGGCCCAGGCGCGACCGAGGGCCGTCAGGAAGAAGAGGCGATCGTCGACGGCCTCGTCGGCGTGCGGCAGGCTGTTGATGACCTGATTGGCGGGGATACCCTGCGCCTTCGCGAGCGAGCCCAAAACGCGGCCGGGGCCGACCTCGATGAAGACGCGCGACGGGGTTTGTGCGAGCAGGCCGAGGCCGTCGCCGAATCGCACGGTGGATCTCAGGTGCCGCGTCCAGTAGCCGGCGTCGCGGGCTTCGTCGGCGGTGAGCCAGGTGCCGGTCAGGTTGGAGACGATGGGGATCGCGGGCGCCGAAAGCGGAGACGCCCTGAGGAATGCTTCGAAACGCTCGAGAATCGGCGCCAGCATGCGCGAATGGGCCGCGATGTCGATCGGAATACGGCTCGCGTCGATACCGTCGGCCGCCAACGTTTGGCGGAAGGCTTCGACTGCCGCGTTCGGCCCCGAGACGACGCAGAGCTCGGGCGCGTTGACGGACGCGAGATCGAGATCGTCCGGAAGGCGCCGCTTCAGAGCGTCGGCGCCGAGCGCGACGCTCAGCATGCCGCCCGGCGGGATTTCCTCGAACAGCTCGCCGCGCAAGCGCACGAGGTTCACGGCGCGCTCGTAGCTCAGCACGCCCGCGATGCAGGCCGCCGCGTTCTCGCCCATGGAGTGGCCGATCAGCGCGCTGGGCTTCACGCCCCAGCTCATCCACAGCCGCGCGATCGCGACCTCGACGATCAGGATCGCGGGGAGCTGCAGCGACGGGCGCAGGAAGCGCTCCGCGGCATCGGGCGGCGATGTGTCTGCCGCGAGCCAGATGTCGCGGATCTCCTGGCTGGCGGCCGCCGGGAGATAGGAAAGCCCTTCGTCAACGACGCGGCGGAACGCCGGCTCGTCCCTGTAGAGGGCGCGGGCCATGTGCGGATACTGCGCGCCGCCGCCCGGAAACAGGAAGACGGCCTCCGCCTCGCCATCGACGGGCGTGTGCGTGAAGACGCGGTGCGTGTCGGGCGTGTCGAGAAGCCGGACCGCGTCCGCGCGGTCGGCCACGGCCATCACGCGGCGCTGCTCGAAGTGACGCCGTCCGTCGAGGAGCGTGTGCGCGGCGTCCTGCAGCAGCATATCGGGGTTTGCGTCGAGGTGCCGGGCGAGCCGCCGGCCGCCGTCGTCGAGCGCCTTGCGGTTCCTGGCGGCAAGCACCAGCACCTGCGGACCGACCTCCACCCGCGCAGCGGCGGCCTCGGCATGCGGCGGTTGCTCGACGATGACGTGGGCGTTGGTGCCGCCGACGCCCAGCGAGTTGACGCCCGCGCGCCGCGGCGTGGGGCCGGACGGCCAGGCCGTCAGGCGATCTGCAACCACGAACGGGCTCGTCGCGAAGGGGATCGCCGGATTGGGCTTCTCGAAGCCGAGCGTGGGCGGGATCTCGCCGTGCTTCACGGCGAGCGCCGCCTTGATCAGGCTCGTGACGCCGGCTGCGGTGTCGAGATGGCCGATGTTGGATTTCACCGATCCGACGCGGCAGAAGCCGGTCTTGTCGGTGGTCCGGCGGAAGGCTTGCGTGAGAGCTTCGATCTCGATCGGATCGCCGAGATAGGTGCCCGTGCCATGGCATTCCACGTAGCCAATCGAGTCTGCGTCGACGCCGGCTATGGTCTGCGCCTCGACAATGGCTTCCGCCTGGCCGGTCACGCTTGGCGCCAGATAGCCTGCCTTGCTCGCTCCGTCGTTGTTGACGGCGCTGCCTTTGATGACCGCGTGGACGGGGTCGCCGTCCGCGAGCGCATCGGCGAGCCGGCGCAGCACCACGACGCCCGCGCCGCTTCCGAACACGGTGCCGGACGCGCGATGGTCGAACGCTCGGCAGTGGCCGTCCGTCGAGAGGATCTCGCCATCCTGGTAGAGATATCCGCGCCGATGGGGAAGCTCAATGGTGACGCCGCCAGCAAGCGCCATCTCGCACTCGCCGCTGAGCAGGCTCTGACAGGCCTGGTGGACGGCGACGAGAGACGTGGAGCAGGCGGTCTGCACGTTGACGCTCGGCCCGTGCAGGTCGAACAGGTAGGAGGCCCGCGTCGCGAGGAAGTCCTTGTCGTTTCCCGTGTGGCGGAGCAGGAACATCCCCACGTTCTCGACCAGCGAGCGGTGGCTCAGCACGTTGAAGTAGAAATAGCTGCCCATGCCGCAGCCGGCGAACACGCCCACAGGGCCGGCAATGCGCCCCGGCGGGCGGGTCGAATCTTCGAGCGCCTCCCAGGCACATTCGAGAAACTGCCGGTGCTGCGGGTCCATGATGGCCGCTTCCTTCGGGCTGAACCCGAAGAACTCGGCGTCGAACTTTTCGAGACCGGGAAGCTCGGCCGTGCGCGGCACGTAGTTCTTCCGCCGCAGCTTCTCCGGTCTTTCGCCGGCTTCCAGGAGCTGCTCGGGCGTGCGGGTCTCGATCGCCTCCACGCCGTTCCGGAGGTTCTGCCAATACTCTCCGACCGAACGCGCGCCGGGGACGCGCAAGGCCATCCCAATGATGGCGATGTCGCTCTGCGACACGCTGGCGTCCCTGTCAGACATTTCGGTCGCGTCTCCAGTCCCTCAACGGTCGCGAGTGCGGGCAGGCGCGTCCGGCCTGTCGCGATGCGAAATGCGCGCTTGCGGCATCACGCCATGGTCGGGTGATTTATGGCCGATCAAGGCGTCCGCGCTCCGCCGTTTGCGATCAGCCCTCAGCCTATTCGATGGCGCGCCGTCCGAAAACGGAAAACTCATCCGGCGGACGGCGAGCACGGCATAGGGTTAAAGGCAGCGTTTCACCTTGCGGGCGGACAGAACCGCATAATTTTTTGACAGCCACATCTCGCGCGCTTCGTCGCTGTTCCTCTCGGCGGGCCGATGCACGTAAAGCATGCCGCGCGTTTCGCTTGGAGCCCCGAAACCCGCGTGCTAGCACAACGAAACTGTCGAGGGATGTTTCTCAGTGCGAACCGAGCCCTTTGTCGTCGAAGGCGTGAGCGTCGAAACCTGGTCGCTGAACGAGGCGTCGCGTCGTATTTGCGACGAGGTGGACTCCGGCACGTCGTTCTCCGTCTTTACGCTCAATCTCGACCATGTCGTCAAGCTCCGGACGAACCCGGATTTTCGCGCGGTCTACGAACGCGTGCGCATCGTGCTTGCCGACGGCTTTCCGATCGTTCTTGCGGGACGCCTGCAGGGGCGGCGCGTTTCCCGGACGACGGGTGCGGATCTCATCGTCCCGCTTTGCGACGAGGCCAGCCGGCGCGGTCTTCCCGTGTTTCTGTTCGGTTCGACGCCGAGCTCTCTCGCGGGAGCGGAACGCTATCTGACCGGGATGCTGCCCAACCTTGAGGTCGCCGGAGCGCACGCACCGGATCACGGTTTCGATCCGCTCTCCGAGGGTGCCGGGAAGGCTATCGAGATCATTCGGAAATCCGGCGCGCGTATCTGTTTTATTGCGCTCGGTGCGCCAAAGCAGGAAATCTTTGCCGATCGCTGCGCGCGGGAAATCGAAGGCGTTTCGTTCCTGTGTATCGGCGCCGGCCTTGATTTTCTGGCCGGACATCAGAAGCGCGCCCCCGAGGTGTTCCGCGCCACGGGGCTCGAATGGCTTTGGCGGATGCTTCTGAACCCCGGCCGTCTGGCCCGGCGCTATGCCGAGTGTTTCACCGTCTTTCCGGGCGTTCTTCTGCAAAGCCTGTTGCGGCGGTCCGTTTAGATCGGAGCGCGTCAGTACGCGCCGCGAGACAGCACGAAGACTGTCCGCGTCATGATCTCGATATCGAGCCAGATGGACCAGTTGTCGATGTAATAGAGGTCGTGCTGCATGCGGCCGCGGATGGCTTCCTGCGTTCGCGTCTCGCCGCGGTAGCCGCGGACCTGCGCCCATCCCGTCATTCCGGGCCGCACGCGCCGGCGACGCGAGAACTGGTCGAGCTGCTCTTCAAAGAATTCGTCATGCGCCAGGGCGTGCGGGCGCGGGCCGACGATCGACATGTCGCCGGCGAGGACGTTGAGAAGTTGCGGCAACTCGTCGAGGCTGGTCCGGCGCAGAAAGCGGCCGACGCGGGTGACGCGCGGATCGTCCTGCTCGGCCTGCTTGATATGGTGTCCGTCCTCCGAAACGGCCATGGTGCGGAATTTGAAAATGCGGAAGACGGAGTTGTTCCGGCCGTAGCGGCGTTGCCGGAAGAACACCGGTCCCGGGCTGTCGAGCTTGATCGCGATGGCGACGGCCGCGAACAGCGGCGCCAGGACGACGAGGCTCGCTGCCGCGAGCGTGTAGTCCAGAAGGTACTTGATGGCCGCGTTGCGTTCCGAAAGCGGAACGAGATTGACCACGTGGGTTCGCAGCGGGCCGAAGTTGCGGGTCTCGCGGACGACGACCGGATAGGGCTCGAGGTCGGTGCACAGCAGGAGCTCTGTCGAGTAGGAGGCCAACTCGCCGACGGCGGCCTCGATCCGTGCCGGATCGGATGCCGGCAGGCCGATCACGATCTTGTCGTAGACGTTGTGTGCGAGGGCCTTCTTGAGCTCGCTCATGCCGCCGTCGATGTGCCAGTCTCCGGACGGGACGGCGGCCGGCTGCGCAATGTACTGCCCCGTGACGACGTCTGCCGGAGTCTCGCTTTCAATGCGTTCCTTCAAGGCCGACAGGAAATCGAGCGTTCCGAAGATCGCCAGACGGCGCCGGATGCGGCGGGTGGCGACGAGGCGGCGGAACATCCTCATGGCCACGACGCGCACGGCGATCAGGAGGACCGCGCTGAGCGCGAACCAGATCAGGAACCAGCCACGCGAGTACTCCTCGGCCACCTTGAAGAGGTAGAGGATGCCAACCAGCACGAGCAGCGACATCACAAGCGCACCGCAGAGCCTGCCATAGCCGACGACGACGTCGCCGAGCGTGTCCGGCTCGTAGAGGCCTGCCTGCTTCATGAAAAGATAGAGGATCGCGCCGAGCGGAACGGCCGTTGCCAGATAGGGCGCGACCGCCTGCGAATGGCCCAGGATGAGATCGATGTAGAGCAGTTTCGCGGCGCCGGCCGCCAGGATCACCGCCGCAACATCTGCGAGCGCGAGCAGCGACGTGAACGTTTCGAGCTTGGATGCCGTGCGTGCGGCGAAAGACGCGGTCGATGCGTATGCCCGCAGGCTTGGAGCCGGATCGGACGGGGTGGAAACGGTGTTACGCATCGTGATTTACGCACAACTGAAGAGGACCGAAGAAACGGTGCGAGGAGAGTGATCTGCCCTCAGCCAAGCCCTCGTGCGGCGGTCCCCGACGCCTAAAATCCTTAATACATCGTTAGTCTTATAATGATTTTTACTACAAAGGGCAACAGTTCCCGAATCAAGGAAAACAGCGGGCTACGGGCGGCGGCTTGAGCGAAGGCTCAGCCGGCGGGCTGCTCGGCGCTGGGTTCGGCGCCTAGCGTGCCAAATCCGCCAGGTAGCGGCCGTAGGCGCTCTTGCCGTGCTTTGCGGCTGCCGCTTCGAGCCGCGCGTCGTCGATGAAGCCGAGGCGCCAGGCAATCTCCTCGGGGCAGGCGATTTTGAAGCCCTGCCGCTTTTCGAGCGTTTTCACGAACTCGGCGGCTTCGATCAGGCTCTCCGGCGTGCCGGTGTCGAGCCAGGCGTACCCGCGTCCCATCACCTCCACCGAAAGCGTGCCGCGTTCGAGATACGCCTTGTTCAGGTCGGTGATTTCGAGTTCGCCGCGCGCCGAAGGCTCGAGCCCGGCGGCAATGCCCGGCGCGTCCTCGTCGTAGAAGTAGAGGCCGGTTACCGCCCACTTCGATTTGGGCCGCTCGGGCTTTTCCTCGATCGACACGACTTTCATATTCGCGTCGAACTCGACGATGCCGTAGCGCTCGGGATCGGTCACGTGATAGCCGAATACGGTCGCGCCTTTCGGCCGGTCGACGGCCACTTTCATCAACTCGGGCAGGCCGTGGCCGTAGAAGATGTTGTCGCCAAGGATCAGGCACGAGCGCTGGCCGGCCACGAAATCCGCGCCGATGATGTAGGCTTGCGCGAGCCCGCCGGGATGGGGCTGTCCCGCGTAGGAGATCGAGAGGCCCCATCCCGACCCGTCGCCGAGCAGGCGCTGGAAGCTCGGCAGGTCGTGCGGTGTCGAGATGACGAGAATATCGCGCACGCCCGCCAGCATCAGCGTGGTGAGCGGGTAGTAGATCATCGGCTTGTCGTAGACGGGCAGGAGCTGTTTGGACGTGACCTGCGTCATGGGGTGCAGCCGCGTCCCGCTGCCGCCGGCCAGGATGATGCCCTTCATGGAAGTTCCTCTCAGGCAAGCCGTTCCAGCACGGGCGCAAGAGAGGCGCGCCAGTCGGGAAGGCGGTGATGGTGGATATGCGCGAGCCGCCCGCTGTCGAGCCGGGAATCCAGGGGACGGCGCGCCGCCGTCGGATAGTCGGCGCTGGTGATTTCCTCGACCGAGATCCGGCGGCCCCGGTGAGCCGCGAGCCAGGCGCAGATTTCGCGGGCGAGGTCCGCCCAGCTTGCCGTTCCCGCCGGGCCCATATGGAACACCCCTCTCAGATCGTGGCGGCCCGGCTCGGCAAGGATGTTGTGCGCAACCTTGAGGATGCCGTCGGCGATGTCGAACGCGGACGTGGGGCCGCCCATCTGGTCGCCGACCACGCGCAGAACGTCCCGTTCGCCTGCGAGCCTCAGCATCGTGCGCACGAAGTTCGTTCCGAACGGGCTATAGATCCACCCCACGCGAAGCACGATGTTGCCGGGATCGGCCTCGCGTACCGCCGTCTCGCCGGCGAGCTTCGATGCGCCGTAGACGCTGATCGGGTCGGGACGGTCGTCCTCGCGCCAGGGCTCGGCGGTTCGGCCGTTGAACACGTAATCGGTCGAAATCTGTATGACCGGCACGCCGAGCGCCGCCGCCTCGGCTGCGAGCGCGCGAGGACCGTCCGCGTTGACGCGATGGGCAAGCGCGGGCTCGCTCTCGGCCCGATCCACCGCAGTGTAGGCGGCGGCCGAGACGATGACGTCGGGGCGAAGCGCGGCCAGCATCTCCCGCCACGGCGCCGGTCGCGCGAGGTCGAACTCAGGCCGGCCTATCGGACACACCACCGTGTCACCGCGATCCGCCGTGCGCTCCACGAGCGCCTGCACAACCTGTCCGGTCCGGCCGGTCACGACGATCCGCATGATGCCTAGCCCGCGTCCGCCAGCGTCCCGAGGCGCTCGCCCGCATAGATCGTTTCGCGCAGCGGGCGCCACCATGCCTCGTTGGCGAGATACCAGCGGACGGTCTTCTCCAGTCCGCTCCCGAAGGTTTCGCGAGGTGTCCAACCGAGCTCGCGTTCCAGGCGCGACGCGTCGATGGCGTAGCGGAAGTCGTGGCCGGGCCTGTCGGTGACGAACGCGATCAATGTATCGTGCGGTTCGGGCCGTGGGCGCAGGCGGTCCAGGATCGCGCAGATTTCGCGGACCACGTCGATGTTGCGCCGCTCGCTCCGGCCGCCGACGTTGTATTTCTGGCCGGTGCGCCCCTCGCTCGCGATCAGATGCAGGGCCCGCGCGTGGTCCTCGACATAGAGCCAGTCGCGTACGTTCGACCCCGTTCCGTAGACCGGCAGAGGCCTGCCGTGCATCGCGTTCAGGATCGTGAGCGGAATGAGCTTCTCGGGGAAGTGGTAGGGCCCGTAATTGTTCGAGCAGTTCGACAGGACGACCGGCACGCCGTAGGTGCGGTGCCACGCCATCACGAGGTGATCCGACGCGGCCTTCGAAGCCGAGTAGGGAGAGCTCGGATCATAGGGTGTGCTCTCGGAGAACAGCCCGTCCTGGCCAAGCGAGCCGTAAACCTCGTCCGTGGAGACATGGAGAAAGCGGAACGTCTCGGCGCGGCTCTTGTCGAGGCCCTGCCAATACCGGCGCGCCGCCTCGAGCAGCGTGTAGGTGCCGACGATGTTGGTCGAGATGAAGTCGGCCGCGCCGTCGATCGAGCGGTCGACATGGCTTTCGGCCGCGAGGTTATAGATCCGGTCCGGCTGGAACTCAGCGAAGGCGTCGGCGACGGCGCGGGCGTCGCAGATATCGGCGCGTACGAAGCGATGATTTGGGGCGCCATCGACATCGCGGAGGTTGGCAAGGTTGCCGGCGTACGTGAGCTTGTCGAACGTGAGCACCTCGGCGTGGGCTTCGAGCACGAGGTGGCGCACGACCGCGGATCCGATGAAACCGGCGCCTCCCGTCACGATGATGCGCATCTCAAACTCCGATCGGTCTGGTTTCGACGAGCCCAAGGGTCTCTATGTCTCATGCGAAAGCGTGCGAAATCCCGGCTGGCGCGCGTCGCGCTCGGACACGGTGGCCTCCGATGCATCGACCGGCCAACGGATCGCGAGATCGGGATCGTTCCAGAGCACGCCGCGCTCGTCGGCGGGGCTATAGGCGTGGGTCACCGCATACCAGACCACCGTGTCGGGTACGAGGGTGCAGAAGCCATGCGCGAAGCCGTCGGGAATCCAAAGATGGGTGTCCTCGTCGGCCGACAGCTCAACGGCGACGTGCCGTCCGAACGTCGGCGAGGCGGGACGGATGTCGACCGCCACATCCAGGATCGCGCCTTGGAGGCAGCGGACGAGCTTTCCCTGGGCGGCCGGGGCGACCTGATAATGCAGCCCCCGCACGGTGCCGCGCGGCCGCGACAGAGACTGATTGTGCTGCACGAAGCCGATGTCTCCAGCGTGCACCTTGAAAAGATCCTCCCGAAAGAGTTCTACGAAATAGCCTCTCTCGTCGGAATGGCGTTTGGGTCTGATTTTTATGACGTCGGGAATGTCGCAATTCTCAAAAATCAACGAGGGGCGTCCTTGATTATGAAATGGAAAGCTGAGATTTCTGAATAGGCATTGCGTCGGGGGCGTGACAAGGGCTTTCGATGAGTTGGGTTTATGCCGCTGCGGGCGCCTTAACCGTGTCGAGGGTTTCGCGTGTTGCCGGGTCGAGGCATGGCATAGTTACGGCGCGGAGTTGCTGCGCCCGAGGGGTTGCGATGCGGTCACGATATTGCGTGCCGGCAATTGGGGCATCTCTCGCCAGGATGCGGACATGAACGGCGAACCGATCGAACGTCATGCGTTTCGCGCGCTCATGGGGAACGTGGCCGGACAGGTGTCCATCGTGGCCTCCGGCGAACCGGGGGAGCGCAACGGACTGACGGCGAGCGCCGTCTGCTCGCTGAGCGATGCGCCGCCGACGGTTCTCTTGTGCGTCAATCGCGCGGCCGGGACGCATGACGTCATCGTCAGAAACGGCGTCTTTTCCATCAACGCGCTGGCTGTCGGGCAGGAAGAGATTGCGCGGGTTTTTGCCGGCGGTACGGGTGCGCGGGGCGAGGACCGCTTCGGAGCCGGGCGGTGGTCGCAGGGCGTTACGGGTGCGCCTCTGCTCGCAGGCTCCCTCTGCTGGCTCGAATGCCGGCTCGTCGATTGCAAGCCTTCCGCCACGCACACGGTCTTCTTCGGCCGCGTGGTTGCTGGCGATACGACGCCCGACGCGGAGCCGCTGCTCTATCATCGCGGCGGCTATACCCGCCTGGATCCGGCGCTGCTGGACCTTGCGCTTGCGGGCTCGAAGGCGGAGAGCGGCTGTGGGTAGAGCCGAGACGCCGCACGCCGCCGAGGGACGCGCCAGCATGGACCGGCTTTCGTCGTTGGGCGACAGTGGCGGGGAAGCCGCAGCGCGTCATACGCCAGCGCCTGTCTCCTCATCCTCAGGCACACCGCTGCGCGTCGCTTACCTCGTCAATCAGTATCCCAAGGTCAGCCACAGTTTCATCCGGCGCGAGATCCTGGCTGTCGAACGCCAGGGCATTCCGGTCGAGCGCTTCGCGATCCGGGGCTGGGACGGGGAGGTGGTGGACGAGGAGGACATCACCGAGCGGATGCGTACGCGCTACGTCCTGAAAGGCGGCGTTGCCCCTGTCCTTGCAGCGCTCGCCCGCTCGGCCGTTCGCCGTCCGCGTGCGCTTTTTTCCGCCGCCCGCGAAGCGGTGCGCCTCTCCCGCGGGTCCGAGCGGCCGCTCCCCTACCACCTCATGTATCTCGCGGAAGCCTGCTGGCTCATCGAAGCGTTCGACGCGCTCGGCATTTCGCACGTTCACGCTCATTTCGGCACCAATTCCGCCGAGGTGGCCATGCTGGCGCATGTTCTCGGCGGCCCGCCGTACAGCTTCACCGTTCACGGTCCCGACGAATTCGATAACGGAACCAGGCTTCATCTCGACAGCAAGATCGGCCGCGCCAAGTTCGTCGCGGCGGTCAATTCCTATTGCCGCGCGCAGCTCTTCCGCAGATCCCGGACAGAGGATTGGGGAAAGATCAAGCTCGTTCACTGCGGATTGGAAGAGGACTTCTACCGGACGGCCGAAGCGGGTCTGCCGGCCGGGCGGCGGTTCGTGTGCGTGGGGCGGCTTTGCGAGCAGAAGGGGCAGTTGATCCTGCTCGAGGCGTTCAGCCGGCTTCTGAGATCGGCGGGGGATTGCCACCTCGTCCTCGCCGGGGACGGCGAGATGCGCGCCGAGATCGAGGAGAGGATCTCCGCTCTCGGTCTCGCAGGGTCCGCGACCATCACCGGCTGGATCAGCAGCGACGATGTCCGCCGCGAAATTCTGGCGGCGCGTGCGCTCGTGCTGCCCAGCTTCCAGGAAAGCCTGCCGGTCGTAATCATGGAGGCGATGGCGCTTCGGCGCCCGGTCATCACGACGTATGTGGCCGGCATCCCGGAGCTGGTGCGCGACGGCGACACGGGCTGGCTGGTGCCGGCAGGCAGCGTCGGCTCTCTTGCCGATGCCATGGCTGCTTGCCTTGCCGCGTCGCCGGAGACGTTGGGCGAGATGGGAGATGCGGCGCGGGAGCGGGTCATCGGCCGTCACGCCGTCGACGCCGAGGCCGCGAAGCTGGCCGAGCTGTTCCGGCAGGACGCAATACGAGACGAGATCGAGGAATGGCAGTCCTAGATGTGGCCACGGCCGTGCTCGTCGCCGGCGGCATCGTTCTTCTCCTGCCGAGCCTCGTGGTGCTCGCCGAAACGCTTGCCTCGCTGCTCCCCGAACCGTCGCAGCCTGCGACGACCGGCGTCCGGCCCCGGCTGGCCGTTCTCGTTCCGGCCCACGACGAGGCGCTGATGATCGCGGAGACGCTGCGCGGGGTTCAGGCCCAACTGGCCGCCGGGGACAGGCTCGTGGTCGTTGCCGACAACTGCACGGATGCGACGGCGGATATCGCCGCGTCTCTCGGTGCCGAGGTGGCGGTTCGAAACGATCCGGAGCGGCGCGGGAAGGGCTATGCGCTCGCGTTCGGAGTGCGGCACCTCGTCGATGCGCCCCCCGATGTCGTGGTGGTCCTGGATGCCGACTGCAGGCTGGATCCGGGCAGCCTGGAGACGGTCGCGGCCCGTGCGCACGCGACGGGTCGGCCGGTGCAGGCGGCTTACGAGATGCTGCTGCCGCACGGCGCGGTCTCGCCGGGCCTCGCCATCGCCGGGTTCGCCTTCAAGGTGAAAAATGGCGTGCGTCCAAGCGGACTCGCACGCTTGGGATTGCCCTGTCAGCTCATGGGCACCGGCATGGCGCTGCCGTGGGCTGCTATCGAAAAGGTGGATCTTGCGAGCGGCGAGCTCGCTGAGGATCTCGTGCTCGGGCTGGATCTCGCGCGCGCCGGATTTCCCGCCGCATTCGGCCCTGAGGCGCGTGTAACAAGCCCGCATCCGGCAAGCACGGAGGGGCAGACGTCGCAGCGGGCGCGCTGGGAGGCTGGTCATCTGACGACCATCCGGCGGCATGTGCCCGGGCTTTTACTCGACGCCCTTCGCAGGCGCGATGTGGGGCTGCTCGCGCTCGGGCTCGACGTCGCCGTGCCGCCGCTCGCGCTGCACGTCCTGCTTTTGACGGTCTTCGTTGCCGTGACACTTTTCTTTGCCGGGCTGACCGGGGCCGTTGCGCCGTTTCTGATCGGCGTCGGCGGTCTGGCGTCGCTGCTCGCGGCGGTGCTGCTGGCGTGGTGGCGGGTTGGTAAAGATAATTTGAGTTTGCGGGAGCTGGCCGGCGTGCCGGCCTATATACTCGCGAAAATCCCGCTGTATTGCGATGTTTTCAAAGGGAAAACTGTTCCCTGGCTCAGGTCGAAAAGAGATTAGGCGCGCATGAAACCCATTGTCCGGATCCTCGAGCCCGTCCATGACGCGGTGAGGAAGACCCTTCCGGCTTCTTTCTGGACTGGCCTCAAGCAAACCACCCTCAAGGAGAAAGACAGCGCCTCCTCGAACTCGGCGCCGGATCGTCCCAAGCCGTCTGCCGGGACCACGATCGCCTCGAACCGGCTGACGCGCCTCATCGGATGCGCCAACGCCCATTCGGCGCGCATTGTCGGCATCACCGGGGAGAAAACCGGTGTCGGGGTCAGTGCTACGGCGCGCGAACTCGCGGGTGCATATGCCCGCTTCGGCCGGGGCGTGCTGCTCGTCGATGCAAGCCAGGTCGACAGCCTGCCGCCCGCGGACGAGGAAACGTCGGAGGCCGCTCCCTCGCTCGTCGAGACGAGCTCGCCGCTGCAGCCCAACGTTTCGCGTGTGGATCTGGCCGCGCTGCCGGTTTCGTCCCGGCGCTCGGAAGCCGATGTCCGCGCGCTTCTGAATGCGGCGGCCGATACGGGCGTTGTGGTGATCGTCGATCTTCCGCCGGTGCTCGGCGACGACGATCGCTCTCTGGCCGGGCTCTCGATCCGAGGCAGCGCGTGCGACATCGTCTTTCTCGTCTGCCTCAGCGGCGAGACGACGCAAAAGGCGCTGAAACGCTGTGTCGAGACGTGCGAGGTCGCCGGGGTAAAGCTCGGGGGCTTGATCCTGAACGATTGGATGCAGCCGATGAGCGGCTTTCTCGAAGGCTGAGAAGGCATATCTGCCCGCTTCCAGGGCGTGGATTTTCGTGGGGAATGAAGTCAGTGTTCGAGATCATTCGCGAGTACGCCGTCTATGGACTTTCCGTTCTGCGTCGGCGGAGGTGGATCGTGCTTCTCTCCGTGGCGACGGCGATCCTGCTTGCGGCCCTCGCCATTCAGTTCACGCCGACGAAGTACGTCGCGAAATCCCTCATCCTGCTGCAGAGCGCAAACCGCAGCGCCATGGGTTTCGGCGCGGGGGCCGGGTCTCTCAACGTCGTCGAGCAAGTCCGCGCCATCGAGGCCTGGGTCAAAAGCGACGAGGTTCTCCTCGATCTGTTGCCTCGCCTCTCGGATACGACAGAGCCGCGTTCGCCCGCCGAGCTCGATATCGCGATGAGAGTCCTTCGGGCATCGCTCGTTTTCGAGCTGGTGGGCAACGCCGCGCTCGAGGTCAGGCTCGAAGGAGCGAAGGCTGCGGGCCTCGGGAACAAGCTCGAGATCGTTCTCTCGCGGATGATGGAAGGCTTGACGGGACCCGAACAAAGCATCCTGAGCGCTCAGCAGTTCAAGCTCGTCAAGTACACGGAAAGGGTGAAGGCTACGGAAGCGGCGCTCGACCGGGCCATCGAGGCGGCGGGCCTGCAGGGCAGTCATGAGATCAGGTCGGCGCTGAAGCAGCTCGCTGCCTTGTCGCGCGAGCCGGAAACGGCGTTGTTGCAGAGCGCCGATGAAGCCAGTCTCCGCTCGGCGATTTCGGACGATCCCGCAACCGTTGCCCAGCTTGTCACCAACTACGCTGCCTACCAGGAAGCGTCCGAGAATTTTTCCGCGCTGCAGGCGCAGGTTGGTGGCGGGCGGGGCAACTATGTCGGTATCTTCGATTCGCCCGACAATCTCCTCATCATCGGCCGTCCCAAGGACCCGATCATGGGCGAGCGTTCGGCCCGCAGGTTCGCCCTGCTCGGGATTGTCCTGGCGCTCGGCGCTGGCGGTGCGTTGATCTTGGTTCTCGAACTCATGAGCGGCTTGTTGAGAACGCGCGGCGATTACGAACGCGTGTCGGGCCTTCCCGTCCTGGCCCGCCTCGCGAAGTGCGATGGCGAGAAGTGTCATGCCGCTGTTTGACGGCTCCTGCCCTCTCTAAAGAAAGGCATGGAGCTCGGCTGTTTTTTTCCGAACGCTGAACCTTCGGCGACACATGATCCACGCGTGCCTCACGCCGAATGGGTGCTCTACTTGTACTCTATCAGCTCCCCTGTGCGACGGAGCAGGAGATCGCGATAGAAGGTCATTTGGCCGAGGCTTTGCGGAAACTTGGCGAGGACGTCGAATACCGAAGACGCGAGGGGCTCGGGCTTGCACGTGCGTCGTTTGACATAGAGGCGGGCTATCTGGATCGGGTAGACCAGCGAGAGGAGCAGGGCGACCGGGCCGGCCGCGACTGTCGCCAGAATTATGAATGCCGGTATTCCGATGCCCCAGATCCAGGCGCGTCGGGTTTCCACCACCCAGTGCCGCTCGGGAGGTGCGCCGTGAATGTGTGCGCCCTCAGAAAACGCATAGCCGGCGCGCTTTGCGCGCCGCCACCATTGCGAAAAGCGCGTCATCGCCGCGTCGTGGCGCGTCATCGGACGGTCGAGGCAGACGACGGTCCATCCCTCGGCGCGCAAACGCACGCACAGCTCGGGTTCTTCGCCCGCGATCAGGTCGGATCGGTAGCCGCCCGATTGCCGAAGCGCGCCTGCCCGGATCATGGCGTCTCCTCCGCAGCTTTTCACCTCGCCGGGCGGCACGGACCATTCGAGATCGCACAGCCGGTTATAGACGGATCGTTCGGGGTGGCGCTCGCGCCTGCGGCCGAACACGACTGCGGTCTGCGGATGTTCAGCGAGGTAGGCTCGTGCCGCTTCCAGCCAGCCGGGTTCTACTTCGCAGTCGCCGTCGACGAACTGGACGCAGGTCACGTTGCCCGCGATGCGGAGCGCTTCGTCGAAGCCGACGTTGCGGGCGCGCGCCGCGGTGAACGGTATGCGCGTGTCGAGCTCGACGACGCGGGCGCCCAGCGTGCGTGCCATCTCTGCCGACCCGTCCGTCGAGCCGGAATCGACGTAGACGACGAGGGTGACTTTCGGAATGACAGACAGGAGACAGCGCCTCAGCCGCTCTCCTTCGTTGCGTCCGATGACGACCGCGGCGACGTCGGCGAGGCGCTCGGGGCCGCTCGACGTCATGTCCCGCCCCGGCCCGGATCGGCGCTCGCAATGGAGGGATTGAGAAGCGCGCTGTGGCGGATCAGATCCGGCAGGAAGCGCTCGGGATGCGATGGGCGTCGACGGAGCAGCGTGTTGCGAAGCATGGACAACGCCGTGCCGGTCGCGAGCGCGGCATCGGCGAGTACGGCTTTGGCCAGTCCGTGATGGGAGATGAAGTAGCGGCGGCGGGATGCGAACCAGTAAGGGGCCCGTCTCTTGGTCGCATCGGCCGAGTTGGTGACGCCGGTGCTCCTTCCCACGAGGTGAACGATCCGGCTTTCGGGGACATACCAGCACGACCAACCGTACCGGGCCGCCCTCCGACACAGGTCGGTTTCTTCGTAATAGAGAAAATAATCTTCGTCCAAAAGGCCGACGGTCTCCAAAACCGACGACCGGATCATCAGGCTCGCACCGGAAAGCCAGTCGAAGCGTGCCGGCTGGTCGGGAAGCGGCGGCGCCACGATCCATCGCTTCAGAAGCCGGGATATGATGCCGATCTGCAACGCGGCCTCGAATTCGCCGGCGATCGAATGAAAGCGAAACGCGGATTCCTGCCGCGTCCCGTCCGGATGCTCCAGCCGGCTTCCGACAAGGCCCGCCTCCGGAGTCTCTTCCAGGAACGCCAGAAGTGGGCGCAGGGCGCCGGGCCTCACGATTGTGTCCGTGTTCAAAAGCCAGACGAAGCGGGGCGGGAGCTCTGCCGCGAATGCTTTGCGGATGGCCGCGTTGTTGCCGTAGCTGAACCCGCCGTTGCGAGGCAGGTGCAAAACCTGGGCCCACCCGGACCAGCCGTTGGCCGCGATCGCGCTTGCGATCTCGGCGCCGGATCCATCGGGGGAGGCATTGTCCGACACGATGGCGTAAGCGCCTGGAAACGCCGAGAGCTCCGGCTCAAGGGAGCGCAGGCAGTCGAGCGTGAGATCGGGCGTGCAGTAGTTGACCAGCACGACGACCAGCGGGGCAGGAGGGGGGCGGTCCGATGTCGATGCGGAGGTCATGGGATCACTTGCGGTGGATAGCCCTTGGGACGTAGCCGGCGGCGGACGATGGGCCGGCGGAGTGTCGGCTTCGTAACACGCACCCGACAACTCGAGACGCAATCCAGTCCCCGTTGGTGAAGGCCGTAGCGGACGTTGCGTCGGCGGCTCTCCGCCGAGCAGCTTGAAATCCTATCTCTGCCAATACGCTACATCTCTTTCCTCAGGTTTTTTGTGAGGAATCGACAGGGCGCAGCCGCCCCTAGCCAGAGTTAACCACGGTAAAAAATGTCCTAACAATCGTATTGCTAATGTGCGTGTTCGGACATAGCGTGTCGAGTAGCGGATGCAAACTGTGTCTGCATCCGTCCCGATGGGGTCGTTTGATTGGCGTTTGGGTTTCGCGTTGCGACGTTCAGCGACGTTCGATGAACCAACGCCCGGTGCTTCGCGTAAGGGTCGTCGCGTGGTGTTCAAATCCAAAGCAGCTGTGTTTACGCGGCTGGGCAAAGTCTCGTTTCTTGCCGTTGCGTGCGTTGCCGGTGCCGTCTGGTCGGGTGTGACGCCGGTCGGCAGTGCCTTTGGCGAGGTGCGTTCGGTCGCTGCGCCGGAGGCGGCGGCTTCCTTCACCCTGGCGCACGTGGAGCGTGTCCGCATTCGCGTGTGGGGCAACGCGGATTTGAGCGGCGAATACGCGCTCGACCATCAGTCTTCTCTGTCGTTCCCGGGTCTCGGCCGCATCGCCGTCGGCTCTATGACGCCGGCCGAGCTTGAGCGGACGCTGAGCCAGAAGCTCGGCGCGCTGACGCGCACGGATATCACCGTTTCGGTCGACGTGGATGTGTTCCGCCCCTTCTTCATCATGGGCCACGTCGCGGAGGCGGGTGCCATCGCCTGGCGGCCGGGGCTCAAGGTGATCCAGGCGGTGACGCTGGCGCGGGGCGTCGCTCGCTCCGACGCCATGGATGCCGCGGCAGGGCACGACCGTGTGGTCGCCCATCACCAGTCGCAGGCCCGGCTCACGCTCGCGCTCGCCCAGCTCGCCCGCTACAAGGCAGAGCGGGAGGGGGTGGACGAGGTGACGATCAACACCCGCATCGCCACGCTCATTTCGCGCGTGCCCGAGGACAACCGCTCGGCGCTTTCCAATCTGGTCGAACGCCAGAACGAGATGCTGATCGAGCAGCGGAATGCCATGAAAGCGCAGATCGTCGGCCTTCAGCGCGAACGGGAGGCGAGCCGGCGCGAGCTGGGCGCTGCAGAGATACAGGAACGAGCGCTCCAGAAGCAACTCGAGCTCACGCGGGATCTCTTGACCGACATCGAGTCGCTCTGGAAGCGCAAGATCGTCTCAAGGAGCCGCTACCTCGATCAGAGAACGGCCCTTCTCACGGCTGAAGTGCGGTACGCCGAGGCTGCGTCCATGCTCGAGCGTGCGAGAGCCAGCGTGAGCGCCATCGACCAGCAAATCATCATGGTGCCTCAGCAGCGCCGTATCGCGCTCAACGAGCGCATCGAAGAGCTCGAGCATGAGATTGCCCAGCTCGAGCTCGCCGCGTTGAGGCAGGAAGACGCGAACGACGTTATGAAGCTCTCCTACCTCATCACTCGGGAGACCGGGGCAGGCGTCGAGACGATCCCCGCGACGATCTTCACCGAGATCCAGCCGGGCGACGTGCTTATCGTCTCGGAGCCCAAGAGGGGCACCCTGACGACCGTGCCGGGGGATCTGACCGAGATGCGCGATGGCCGCGCAACTGACAGCGACCACGCTGCGGCGGACATCCCGGTGCTCAATGGGTCGTCATCGACCGCTCACCGCACCGTATCGGCATCGGCGTCAAAAGCTCGCGGCGCCATCCAGTAAGGGCGGGTTCTCGACCTGAGAGCGGATTTCGCCGCGCCTCGTGGTGCACTGAATTCGCCACCTGAACAGCAGTGCCTGATCGGCAGCCGTCCCATGGTGCGCTCGGTTCGGATTGCCGTATGCGTTAGGGCAACTTGTACGCCGGGCTGCCGATCGGCGTGCGGATCGCTGGCCGCGGTTTCCCATGCGATGCACTGGAGTGTTTGCGCGAGTTCGGTTCCGAACTAATCCGGCGCCGGCGAGCGTCAGGCGCGTTCTCTCCGGCCACCTGAAACGGTCGTTCGCGTAAGGCGCGGCGAGCCTATCGGCAAGCGCAGCAGCGGTTGGCCGATGGGCACGATGAAAATTGGAATGGTCTTCCCTTGGTGTGGTGGGCCGTGTCGTCCCCCACGTACGGTTCGTCTCGCATGTCGCGTGGTTAATCCTTCCGCCTTTGCTTTTGCTCCCTCCGCACGCTCAAATCGCCGCTTTAGGCATTGGCGTATAACGCCCTGGAAATCTGTCCGGGGCGTGATAATGCAAGGATAGGCTCGCCTCCGGAAGCCTGGGCAGATTGCCGTTCAGCGGCCCGCCAGGCGGTGCGCTAGCCGTGCTCCGCTACCTTATTGCAAAGGCCAGCATGCCTAACAGTTTCGCTTATCTCATGCTGTTCGTCTGGCCGCTGGTGGCTCTGGTTCTGTTTCGGACGCTGCCGCTGTCGAAGGCACTGATCTGGACCATTCTGGGAGGCTACCTCTTCCTTCCGTCCGCCACGGGCATCAAGATTCCGATGATCCCGACGATCGACAAGATCTCGGTGCCAACGGTCAGCGCCGCCTTTTTCTGTCTGATCTACGAGTGGCGGGAGACCCTTTTATCGCGGCGTGGGGCGGAGCGCGTCAGGCCACCCAAGCCCCGGGGGCGGGTGTTGATCGTTGGCCTCCTGGTGGTCCTTTTCGTCACGCCGATCCTGAGTGTGCTGAATAATGCAGAACCCATCATCGTTGGTGTGCGATTCATCGCTGGATTGCGAATTTACGATGCCTTCTCGATGATTTCGAGCACGCTCGTTGCCGTCCTGCCTTTCCTGTTGGGCTGGCGCTACTTGAGCGGGCCCGAAGCCCACCGGCACCTGATCACGGCCTTTGCCGTGGCCGGGCTGATCTATTCTCTTCCTGTGCTTTTCGAGGTGCGGATGAGCCCGCAACTCCACACTTGGATCTACGGCTTCTTCCCGCACGATTTCATCCAGCACATCCGTGAGGGCGGGTTCAGGCCGGTCGTTTTTCTGAGTCACGGTTTGTTGGTCGGTGTTTTGATGTGTATCGCGATCCTCGCTTCTCTGACGCTGTGGCGCGAAGCGCTCCGCGAGGGCCGTGCCGGCCGGAGGTGGCTGCTGGCCGCCGCATGGTTGATGGGGGTGCTTCTTCTTTCGAAGAACCTTGGCGCGACGGCTATCACCGTGTTTGTCGGGACCATTGTGCTGCTGGGCGGACGGAGGTTACAAGCCATTGTCGCGGCGTTTGTCGCCGTTGTGGTCCTTCTCTATCCGATGTTGCGCGGAGCGGGTGTCGTTCCTGTCGACGCCGTATACGAGTTCGCGCAGTCGATCAGCGATGAGCGTGCACGATCGCTGAAGTTTCGGCTCGACAACGAGGACGCCTTGCTTGCGCATGCCAACGAGAAGCCGCTCTCCGGCTGGGGTAGCTGGGGCCGCAATCAACTCTTCGATCCCGAAACAGGCAGAATGGTCAGCGTGACCGATGGCATGTGGGTCATTCTGATCGGGATTTACGGCTGGCTGGGGTATGTCGCCCACTTCGGATTGCTCACGCTGCCGCTTCTTTTCTACGCGTACCGCCGCAAACAGTTCAGCGCTTCGCTGATCACGCCGGGGCTGGGGCTAATTCTGAGCGCAATTCTGATCGACCTGCTGCCCAATGCGGGGCTCGTGCCTTATGTCTGGCTGGTTGCCGGGGCATTGACCGGCTTCGGACTGCGTGAGAGCGCCGAAAGCGTGCAGGCTGAAATGGAGCGGGCAGGTCCGCCTCTCTCGCGTGCCCATAGGGGACGACGCCAGGTCGCGAGGTCGGCAGGCGCTGCCGCGTGGGCGCACAGGCGAGGATGACATCGATTCGGGAAAGGGCGTGGACCTCATGGCCAATGGTGTGTCGAGGCGTGTGGCGATCGTTTGCGCAAGCAACAACGAGAGCATATTGCGAGAGAACTTGATGCGCTCGCCTCTGATCGCCGAGACCGGTATTCCGCTTCATGTAGAGTGGAATGCACCGTCTGCGGCTACGGCTTACAATCGCGGGCTCGAGGCGACCGATGCGGATATCGTCATTTTTGCCCACCACGATGTCTTTTTACCGCGGGGGTGGGAGACAGTTCTTTTTGCGCGGATTGCTGAGTTGGAGAAAAAAGACGCTACTTGGGCTTTGTTGGGAAGCTATGGCATTAATCATAGCGGCGCACATTTCGGGCCGGTTTGGTCGTCGTCCATCGGGCATATTATCGGCAGGGTCGCTACCGAGCCCATCTCGGTGCAGAGCTTCGACGAGCATATGATCGTGATGCGTCGTAGCGCCGGCCTAAAGTTCGATGAGAAACTGCCGGGCTTTCACTTGTATGGAACGGATATCGTTCAGATCGCACGCCGGGCAGAGCGCGGCGCTTATGCAATGGCGCTTCCTCTAATTCACAATGATGGCTTCAAGGAACAGCTCGGAGACGATTATCTGCAAGCATATCGCTATATGAAGAGGAAATGGCGGGCCGAGCTGCCGCTTGTCACACCGGTTGCGGTGATATCATGGCATGGGCTGCACCTTGCGCGTTCACGCCGGCGAAACGTGACATCCCTCGTCGCGAGGCGGGATATGGCTGCACCGAGTTCTGCGGACCCATCGGTCTATGCGTCCCTTTGCGGATGGAGCGATCTCGCGCATGAGTCGATATCGAATGGGCCAGGCGATGTCCGAGCTGCTAGCCATAAAGACGCTCGATGATGAATTTCAGATTTGTCGTGAGATAGACGGTGCGCATAGGATTCTTGAGCGCATACAGCTCTTTCGATCACAGCGCTTTCCGCAGTGTCATTGCCGATTGAGTGTGGTGGGGAGATCTCGGGAGCCCTGCCCGGAAAATCCTCTCTAGACTCCTGCTCCGGATGGGGTGCAAATCAACGAAACTCAGCTTCGATGCGATCCGATCGACATGCAAGGCATGGCGGGTGTCGAAGTCTTTCCTTGCCTGGACACGAGCCGGGCCAAGGATTGCCGGACCTTCGAAGCGCTATTTGCGCGCTCGCACTTTCTTGTTGTTCTGCCGTCACGCGCCGATTGTACGCTCATGGTCGTTGCCGAAGCCATTGCTCGCAGCGCGGCGGTCATCGCCGCACTTACCGGCGGATGGCGACCTTCGTGGTGTCCAGACGCAATGGACTGTTGATGGCTACGAGGCGCTCAGGAAGGCAAGGGCTCGCATCTGCGAGACCGTCAGTGACGCAATCGCCACGCTGCTTCCAGCCTTCTCAAGCCATGAATGCGCCAACTACCTCATCAACGCAGGGTATGCGCCCGAATAAGTTGAACAGGCTCTAGGTGTGGTGCCTCAGGAGGTTGTCCATTCGGTCCGGACCGGGGAAGCTGAAGTTGCAACACACCAACTTCACACCGGGGGACCGAATGAACGTCCACAACAATGCCCGTCTCACGCCAAGAGGTCGAGAGGCGATGGTGAGAGCCGTCGTATATGACGGCCTCAGCCAAGCCGACGCAGCCCGCGCCTTCAACACCACGCCGAAGACCGTCGGCAAATGGGTCGCCCGCTTCCGCGAGGGAGGTGTCGAGGCCTTGCGCGACCGCTCCTCACGGCCGCAGTCATCGCCAAACCAGACCCCTATCGCTGTTTGCGAGCGGGTCGAGGCGTTGCGCCGCCAGCGCCGCACCCAGGCCGCCATCGCCGCCGAACTCGGCCTCGCGTCGTGATACCATCCTGATTGGGTTTGGAGCCTAGGGCTGTCGCAGAGCCCCTGGGTGACCCACGGCCATCGTGCGGAACGTTTCGTTGGTGGCCACGAGCTCGTCATAGGACCCTTGAGCGATCAGCCGGCCTTGCTCCATCAGCAGGATCAAATCGCAGTCTTTCACGGTCGTCAGACGATGTGCGACCAGGATGATCGTTGTGTCGGCACGGATATTCTGCACGGCCTCCATCACCACGCGTTCGGTGATGTTGTCGAGCGCAGATGTCGCTTCATCCATGATCAGAAGCGAAGGGGAGCGATAGAGCGCGCGGGCAATACCGATGCGCTGGCGCTGCCCGCCCGAAAGCCGTATGCCGCGTTCGCCGACGATCGTGTTGTAGCCTTCGGCGAGCTCGGTCACGACGAAGTCATGGAGTGCCGCGGCTCGGGCCGCCCGCTCGACGGCCGCCATGTCGATCGCATCTTGGGGAATGCCGAAGGCAATGTTGGCGGCAATCGAATCGTCGATCAGAAAGATCGTCTGCGGCACGTAGCCCAGGGTCCGCTGCCAAGCGCGAAGGTTCTGGCGCGTGATGGCGGTGCCGTCGACACGGATCTCGCCCTCGTCGGGAAGCAGAAGCCCGAGGATCAAATCCACCACCGTGGTCTTGCCTGCACCCGTTCCGCCGACGATCCCCACGGTGGTTCTCGCGGGGATTTTCAGGTCGAGTCCGCTCAGCGTGGGGCGTTTAGCCGAAGAATAGGTGAAGTTCACATTCGACAGCTCCATCATCCCCTCGAGCTTGAGCGGGACGAGCGCCTCAGAGGAGGGGTGCGCCACCAATTTTGCGGCGGCAAGATCGTTGGTGATCGTGTCCAGCACCGCTTTCGCGCCGCGCATCGTAGCGAGACCATGATAGATCTGCTGCAATGCGGGCAAAAGACGCATCACGGCGAAGGCGAAGATGCCAAGTGTGGGGATGATTTCTGAAATCGCACCGCCGCTGCGGAACAGCAGCAGCAGGACCAGGGTGAGCAGTGTGCCGAATGCGACGGCTTCGAGTGCAAAGCGCGGCAGCTCGGAGGCCACTCCGATCCGGGCAACGGCCCGCGCGCCGCGGTGGGCTGCGCGTTTATAAAAGCCGAGGTAACTGTCCTCAAGACCGAGGAGCTTGACGTCCTTGATGCCGCCCATGGCCTCCTGGGTTATGCGGAAACGCTCGGAGACAGCCTCCACCAGCTCCTCACCAGCCTTGCGCAGGCTTTCGCGCATGCGGACGTAGATGAGTGCGTAGCTAACGCCGAGCAAGCCCGCGGACAGGAGGGTCACTATCGGATCGACGAAAATCAGAAATGCCACAATAGCGAGGACGGCGAGGGCGCTCGCGTTCAGCTTCAGAACCGGTGTGATGACGCGGCCCACAAGATTGTCGACCTCGTTCAGGACGTTCTTTCCGATGTCTGCGCTGTTACGTTCCAGGAACCAAGTATAGGGCTGGTGCAGATAGGCACCCAAAAGTCGGCTCGAGATCGTGTACCCGCGCATGACAGCGAAGTGCATGAGCGCATACGTTCCGAACGCTTTGATCGCGAGACTGGCGAGCATCACGATCATCACGGCCGCTGCCAGCGCAATCTGGAACGAAAATATACTCTCGAAGCCGAGCCCGTCGTAAACCGTGGAGAGCATATTGCTTTCTGGAACCATCGAGGGTTCAGCCAGCACGTTCAGGAGCAACAGAACGGACGAGATGCCGAGAACTTCCACCAGCGCCACCGCCAGCATCACGAGGCTGAGTATCCAGAACCGTGTGCGCTCGCGGGCATCGAACAGAGAGAAAATTTTACGGTAGACTTCGATCACCGAACCTCTCCTTCAGGCCCGTGCGCTGACGCCACAACGCCTAAAGTGCACATCCGCATCCTTGAGACCCCGCACGCGTTTCAGGACAGACCGACCGGATGATCTGTAGCCCACATTCATTCGTCTTTGGAGGTCGCTTTTCGAATTATCGGAAACGAGGCCTGGGTGCTGCGGCGAGGGGCTTCGCACCGCCTTATCGCGAGCCCGGGCCGCTGGTGTTTCCCCAGGCGATGAAATGACGCTGCGGCCTGGAACAGGTGTGGCCGCACCGGGGATGGTGCGGCCACGTTTTTAGGCAATAACCCTAACGACAGATATGAGCCACCAAGATGCGTACGATCACTCCGATGCCGAGCGCGTCCTGCGCGGATGGAGGACTGCCTGGCTCAGGGCCGAACGCTGCAGACCGCGGGCCGCGCTTAGAGCCGTTCGGGTTTAGTGGGATCGCAGAACGGCTCTAAGTTTTTGCTTTATCGTGCTTCTTACTGGAAAACCGGTTCCCACTTTTCCGGAAGCACTCTAGAACGAGAAGCTGATGCCGGCACTGCCGTAAGCGCCGCTGCTGCCGCCGCCGCCCGACGCGCTGTCTTCATCCGCCCATTGGTAGCCGCTCGAGAGCGAGAGGATGCCGTAATGGATGCCGAGAGGGATGTTGACGAAGCCGCCGAGCCGCTGCGCGTCGTATCCCTCGTTCCCGTGCGCCAGTCCTTCGACGCCGAGCACGAACCGCCCGACAGGGGTGCCGACCCGTGCGCGCGTCCAGTAGGTGTCGAACGCGGTCGAGTAGCTGCCGATCAGGCCAAGGTAGAGCGGGCTGTTGGCCGCGGTTTCGTAATCGCCGGCGATCTTGAAGCCCCATTCGTTGCCGTCGACATCGTTGAAGGGGTCGTCGGGCGAGAGCTCATGGCCCTGAAACTCGACACCGGCGTAAATGCCCAGCCGATGGCTCGGACGAATGAACTGATAGCCGACCATGAGATCGAAAATTCCGGCTTCGCCGTCGATGCGGATTGGCCCGGCCCCGAAATCCGTGCCGTACTCGTAGTCGACATAGACACCGAGCGCGCGCAGCATGACGCCGTCCTTGCCAAGATCGCCATTCAGCGACTTGATCACGCCTGCGTGGGCTGCAAACGCATCGTTGGCAAAGTCGACGCCGGAAAAGACGACGGTGGAGGTTGGTCCGCCAGACGAGCGGTGCTCGAAGGAAGAGGCCGGCGCTGAGACACCTGTACAGCCCGCTGCCACCGCCGCCAGCAAAATGCGAGACCGCAATGCTTTCATGAAACTCTCCTGCTGAATACCGAAGTCGAATCCGTCGACGCAGCACGGAGAAACGGAACAAACTGAATGTGACTATACCTGAAAATCACCCCGCGTGGTGTTGCGCCGAAACTTTGCTCACGCGGATTTTTCTAGTTGCAAATGGGGTTTTCTTGTCAATTTGACTGATTCGCTTCCCATCCCCTGCCGGGGAAGCTTGTCCCAGGCGACGAGACGTCCGCGGATCGCGGCGGCCACGCTCTTGAGCGCCACATAGTAGATGAGCTGGCGGTAGCAGAAGCGCTGGAGAGCCAGCATTGGGAAGAGTGCCATCGGGATCGGCCTCCCGTCGAGCCTGTAGGCCACGGCTGCGACGGCGAACTCGAGGACATGCCAGATCGCCCAATAGGTCAGGATTGCGAGGGTGCGGGGCGAGGCGGTCGCCGCTCCGTTTTGCAGGTAGTGGTAGACGTCGGCGCCGATGCTGAGCACGAGCAGCAGATCGACGATCGGCGAGACCAGGGCGAACAGGAACTGGAACAGAAGGATGTTGGGCAGCGCGAAATACTTGACGCCGTGCGCTCCGCGCTCGCGCAGCGCGCCGATGTGCTTGAACGCGACCTGAAGCATGCCAAACATCCAGCGAAACCGTTGGCGCAGGAAAAGACCGAGCGTTTGGGGCGCCTCGGTTCTCGCGAGTGCGGCAGGCTCGTAGAGAACGTGCCAGCCTCGGCGCTGCAGCTTGAGCGTGAGATCCGCGTCCTCAGCCAGCGTGTCCTCCTCGTACCCGCCAACGTCGAGCACGGCATCGCGGCGCCAGGCGCCGATCGCGCCGGGCACGACGATGATGCTGTTGGCAACCTCGAGTGCCCGCCGGTCCAGGTTCTGGCTGATGACGTACTCGAGGGCCTGGAAGCGCGTGATCAGTTTCTTCGCGTTGCCGACCTCCACAGCGCCCGCCACGGCGCCCAGCTTGGGATCGACGAAGTGACGCGCCATCAGGCTTACGGCACGCGGGTCGAGGCGCGTGTCCGCGTCGATGGCGACGATGATCTCGGAGCTTGCCTTGTCGATTCCGAAATTGAGCGCCGTCGCCTTTCCCCCGTTCGGTTTTCTGTAAACCTTCACGCGGGGGTGGTGCCGGTAGGCGGTGGCCGCCACGTCGTAGGTGTGGTCCGTCGACCCGTCATCGACAACGATGATCTCGGAGACGTCGGTCTCGCACGCGAGCAGAGATGCGATGCAGTCGGTGATGACCTCGGCTTCGTTGTAGGCGGGCACGACAATCGCGATCGAGGCCGGTTGCCAATCGAGACTCTTTCTCCGCTTGGCGTTCTTGCTCTGCACGCAGGCTGCCGCCACGATGAGCAGGAGCCGCACCATGCCGAGAACGATTGCTGCGTAGAACAGCGCCGAGAAGATCCAGTTGAGCGTGCTCGCCGCACTCAGGCCGACGCTGTTGATCCCGGGGACGTAGGGCGTCGTATCCTTGAGGCTCGGCATCACCTCGTCCCGAGACATGCCGAGCAGCTCGTGAAGCGTGACGAACCGATAGCCCTTCGCGGTCAGGCTGTCGATGATCTCAGGCAGGGCTTCCACGGTCTGCCCGCGGTCTCCGCCTGCGTCGTGGAGGAGAACGATGTTGCCGCTCTGCTTCTCGGCATATTCGATCGTGCGCTCCACGATCGCTCGTGTGCCGGGGCGCTCCCAGTCCAAGGGGTCGATCTGAAGGCCGATGGAGATGTAGCCGAGGGCGGCTGCGCTGATGAGCGTGCGTGCTTCGTCGCGCGTGGCCGGCTCGGCATCCTTGTTGAACGGGGGACGGAAGAGGCGCGTGCCGATTCCGAGCTTCGCTTCGAGGACGCGCTGGGTGGCGTTGAGCTCGAGGTCGAGCTGGGTGGTCCCGATCGACGACAGGTTGGGATGCGTAAAGGTGTGGTTTCCGATGTCGTGGCCGTCGTTATAGATATCGCGCAATATCGAGGACTCGAGCGCGGCATTCGCGCCAACGACGAAGAACGTGGCCTTCACGTCCTTCTCCCGCAAAATCTCGAGGATTTGCGGCGTGTAGGTCGAGGACGGCCCGTCGTCGAACGTGAGCGCCAGGAGCTTGTCCCGATTGTGTCCCCACCGCGTGATGGTGAGAGATTTCGGCAGCTCGTGGATGCGCTGGGACGTAATGAGATTGTACTGCGGCTTGTAGTCGATGCTGCGGAGGCCGGGCGAGTTGCGGTCGATCACGGTCAGCACCTCGCCGTCGCCGCGGTAGGAGATGGCTTGGTTCGGCGGAAGCTTGCGGATCTCGTTTGCGGAGGCCGACGTGGGCACCTTGCCCTTGCCGAAGCTCGTCCAGACGGTCGGCTCCTCCGTTCCGAGACGCCACAGCGCCAGCGCCGACGGCTCCATCGCGAGAGCGGACGCAACCTGATTGTGCATGGTCACGCCGTCGAGCATCCAGACGGAGTGGGAAACGTCGCCTGGCGAGACGTAGGAGAACATGCCGTTGAGGCTCTGGCCTTCGAACCAGAACTGCGCCCCGGATTCGCCCAAGATCTCCCATGCGTCGGAAACCGAGATCCGGCGCGCCGTCGGCGTTGCGCTGTGGCTCCAATCCATCGCGTAGGAGCCGATGGCGACGATGAACTTCGATCCGTCGACTTTCCGGAACGCGTGCTCCAGCTGAGCCTCGAACCAGCCCTGTGCACTCAGCGGACCGGCGGCCGTCTGCTCCCAGTGCTGATCATAGGCGAGCAGGATCAGGCGATCGACGCTGTCGGCGAGGGCCCACACATCGAACCGGCGCTCGTAGGCAGGGAGCGTGACGAGAAGCAATTTGTCGATGCTTTCGAGCCGCCGCTTGAGCAGCTTGACGAAACCCAGAAAGCGATCGACGCTTTCGTCCGCGATGCGCTTGAAGTCGATCGCGATGCCCTGGTAGCGGCGGAGTTCGATCTCGCTCACAATGTTCGCGATCAGCGTTTCGATGGCTGCATCGGACGCGAGCAGCCGGCTGACCGTGTCGCCCTCCCAAAGGCCTGTCCGAACATTGTAGTTGTTCAAGACCGGAATGATCTCGAAGTCCCTGGCGTTCTTCTGGATCCAGAGGCGTGCCGTCGATTGCTTGCGTGCATCGTCGTGGCGAAGAGCGCCTTCGGCGCCATCGAGGTGGAGCCATTCGGGCAGAATGCCGTCGAGATGGTCGATGTTCGAGCGCAGCGACAAGAACGCGTTCTCGTCCCAGTTGTTGTAGAACGCGTAGCGCTTGACGCCCTGGGCGTGCTCCGCGCTCGGCGTGCGAGCGTGGCCGAAGTTCAGCCTGTCCGTAACGTCCTGCCAGGTGAAGGGGAGAAAGCCTGCCGAGACGGGCGCCTTCTCGAAGATGCGCTCAAACGCAGGGAGAGATGGCGCGCGTACCAGGCTGAAGGCCATCGAGGCCAATACGAAGCACACGGCTCCGCCGAGCAGCCCCAGGATTATCCGAGCCGCGCCGCTCCGCCTCCCGCGAGGATCGAAAAACACCGGCCTCCGGCCAGACCCACTCATGGAACACTCGATGCATTGCCGGGGTCGGCTGGCCGGTCATCCCGGCGGCGAAATCGGCAAAAGTTGATGATGCATTAACGAGTGTATCGTCGCGCGCCGGTCGATTACGAGCCGACGCTTCATACATTATTAACGGAGGGCGCCCTTGGTTCGCGTTGTTGGCCGCTATCGGCCGGCCGCATGCGTCCCGAGCGGGCTCTGCCGGAGCGGTTGGGGTAGGGAGACTATCTGGTGGGGCTGACGAAGCGGCGCGCGCTGACGCAGGCGTCTGCCGCGCCGCGCGCATCGACGGCAAGAGCGAACGCGGAGAAGCCTTGCGCGACGTCGTTCGACACGCGCCCCTCCGGATCGTGCGCGACCGAGACGGAGAGCCGGTCGGCGAATTCGGCCGTCACGCCCTCACACGTGGTCGCTGCCGCGGACACGAAGCCGAACGCATAGGCGTCCGACGCCGAATGGGGCTCTCCCGCGGTGGTCGGTAGATTTGCGGCCAGGAGGCTCCCGGCGGCTACGGCCAGTCCCAGCGTCACCCATAGGGGAAGGCCGCATGGGCGGCGCGAACCGGAGCGCCGCCGCCCCGGCGACGACGGTGAATCGGCGTTTGGATGTTCGAAAAGCGCAGTCACCGCAAATGCCATGTTCGCTATTGAAGCCGGAGGCGGAGAATAATGACCTCCTGCGGCGGGGGGGCTGAAATTTACCTTAACGCTGCCCTGTTGCCCACAGGTTTTGCCGCGGTCGTGGCACGGCTCGTGCACCACTCTCCACTATCCCGGCCGCGTTGCCCGGAAAGCCACGCTTTCGGCTCCGAGCCAGGACCAGTTTTCTAACTCCGATTGTCCCGCCGGGTTCAATTTGGGACATCTTGGATAGAGTGAGAGTGCGTATGAAACCGCGTAGCCGTGTCCTCCTGGCAGCCATGACGGTGCCGTTTCTGCTCCTGGTCCACACCGGCCAGCCTCAGGCGAAGCCAGACGAAGCCGTGGAAGGTCCAGTGGTCGTAGATGCCGAGACGCGCGAACGGTTAATGAGCGACGCGCGCCATGCGTGGTCCTACTTCGAGCGCGTCACGGGCCGCTTCGCAGGGCTTCCCGCCATCAACATCTGGCGGCAAGGCGCGAGCTACGGTTCCTACGACATCGCGACCATGTGGGATACGGGCTCGATCATTCTCGCGACGATCTCCGCGCGATCGATCGGCCTGATCGACGAGCGCACGTTCGAGCGGCGCATCGACAGCATCATGAAGTTCCTGGACCGGGCCACCACGACCTACAAAGGCGCGAAGCTTCCGAACTTCCGTTCGAACTCGAACACTGGCCGCTCGATCGAAGCGGGGTACGATGCGACCGATACGGGCCGGCTCTTTGCCGCGCTCTACGTTCTCGACCGGGTGACCGGCGGAAAATACAAAGCCGAAGCGCGGATGAAGGCGTGGAACATCAGCGCCACGGTCTCGGACGGGGCGCTGCAGGACATCAAGGGCGGAAAGCTCAGCCCGGCGCAATCCAATATCTATCGCTACTATGTTTCGCACGGGTACGGGCTTTGGGACATTCCCCATACGCCGCCCTACGCCGGTCCGGCGCCGGATGCGAACGATGCTGCCCGCGCGCGCTTCCTCGACGAACTTCGTTCGATCGGACCGATTTCGAGCGAACCGAGCCTCAACGAGATTGTCGAGCTCGGCGGCTCGCCTTACGCGCGCGTGATCGCGGAGACGTTGGATGCCGCTCAGAAAAAGCGCTTTGCGGAGACCGGAAAGCTGACCTCCGTGTCCGAGGGGCCCATCGACCAGGAGCCCTGGTTTACCTATCAGGGCTACGATCTCTCCCGCAACGACGAGACGGCCTGGACGGTCTACTCGTGGATCACCGACAAGAAATGGGCGACGCCCGAGTTCGCCGAAAAGTTTCGCATGATGAGCGCCAAGGCTGCCTTCCTGTGGTTTGCGACCTATCCCAGCGATTATACGCGTGAGCTTTGGAACGCCGTTCGGGAAAAGGCCCGCGCCGAGAAATTCGGCTATCATGCAGGCATCTATGAAACCTCCGGCAAGGCGCCGACGAGCATCGACGTGAATACGAATGCGACGATCCTTTCGGCCATCGCCTACCTCCTCAACGATCAGCGGCCGCTCGTCGAGATCGAGCTCGCCGGCGACTGACGTCCGTTCGGACGGCTCTCGCCGACGCCAGGCGTCCGATCCGGTCCACCGGTCGGACGCCTTTGTTTTTGACGGGTTCATGACAGCCCATGAGACCGCGCGTGCGGCATCAATCGTGATTCCCCATCCGTGTTTTCCCGCTGTCGCAGATCCAGATCCGTTTCCATACGTTCATTCTGCTGGTCCGACGGCGGAAATTTATCCGAAATTTTTGAAGATGTACGTCCGGCCAGCTCCATCGACTTCATCTCGGAGACTGGCGATGAACGCGGGACGCGAGACAGGTCAATCTGCGAACGAATGGGCGGCCGCCCGGCTGAGGTCTGAGGGCACCTTCAGCGCGGAAGAGATCGCCTGGTGCAGGGCGAACGGTATCGAAATGGGATACTGCCCGATCCAGCATGGCCTGGTTCCCGTCGCCTGCATCGACGATCTGGTCGGACCACATTTTGTCCCCGCAGCGTCGCTCCAGTTGCAATCCGAGGCGGACGGGCTTGTGTTCCGGCGCTGGCAACTATCGGACGCCGAGACGTTTGCCGATCTCCTGACGAACGAGCGTGTCTGGCAATATCTCCCCGATCCGTTTCCCGGATCAATCGATCGCCGCGCCGCGGAAGATCTGATCACGCTCTCCCGCGAGGGGGAGCATCACGACGTGTATGCGGTCCAGCACGGCGCCGTTGTCGTCGGTCAAACCCGTCTGCTGTTCGATCTCGCGGCTCCCGAACGGAGCTCGGCCGAGATCAGCTATTGGCTGGGAGAGCGCTACTGGGGCCAGAAGCTGGGAAGCCGGATCGTTGCCGCCTTCACGCGTGCGAGCTTCTCCCGCTGGCCGGACCTGCGCACGATCGTGGCGCGTGTCCACGCGCATAACCATGCCTCCGAGCGGGTTCTGGTCAAGTCCGGCTATGTTCGCGCGGATAAGGCATCGCCGGCGGATCCGTGGCGGCTCTTTCGCTGCGAGCGGCGCTTGGCCAGCTAGATTTCGATGACCCATGGCCGGGCGATGCTTCGGGCCTATCGCGGCGTACGCGAAACTTATTTGGTTTCGTCGGGGCTGCGATTGTAGATGTCTTCGCTGCGGATGATGTCGTCCTCGCCGAGATAGGTGCCGATCTGCACCTCGATCAGCTCCAGCGGCACCTTCCCGGGGTTTTCGAGCCGGTGCCATTGGGTGGCGACGATATAGACGCTCTCGTTTTCGCGCACGAGGGTTTCGCGGCCGTCGACGGTGACGCGTGCCGTGCCTTTGACCACCACCCAGTGCTCGGAGCGATGGTGGTGCATCTGGAGCGAGAGAACCCCGCCCGGCACGACGTGCAGCAGCTTGACCTGGAAACGTGGCCCCACGCTCAGCGTCTCATAGAATCCCCACGGCCGATGGCTGCGGACATGATGCTCGTGCTCCGTGCGTCCCGACGCCTTGAGCCTCTCCACGATGGTCGCGACGTCCTGGGACCGGGATTTGTCGGCGACGAGCACGGCGTCTTGCGTCTCGACAATGACGAGATCCTTCACCCCAATGGTGGAGACGAGCGCTTTCTCGCTGCGGATGTAGCAGCCTGTCGTGTCCTCGACGAGCGCGTCGCCGTGCACGAAGTTGCCGTCGGCGTCGCGTGGAGCGGCGTCCCACAGGGAGGCCCACGATCCGAGATCGCTCCAGGAGGTCGCAAGGGGAAAGACGACGGCCTTGTCCGTTTTCTCCATCACGGCATAGTCGACGGAGATGCTCGGCGCCTTCGCGAAAGCTTCGGCATCGAGGCGGAGGAAGCCGAGGTCCTTCGAAGCCTTGCCCAAGGCTTCGCGCGCGGCCTGAAGCACCTCGGGTGCATGTAAAGCAAGCTCGGCCAGAAAGCTCCGGGCCGCGAAGACGAAGATCCCGCTGTTCCACAGATAGGCACCGTCTTTGACGTAGCGCTCGGCCGTTTCGAGGTCGGGCTTCTCCATGAAGCTTTCGACTTCGAAGCCGTCGCTGCGGCCGTCCTCGACCTTCCCACCCTTCTTGATGTAGCCGTAGCCGGTATGAGGCCCGGTCGGCTGGATTCCGAAAAGCACGATGTGCCCGGCCGCCGCACTCTTCGCCGCCTGACGTACTGCGTCGCGGAATGCGTCGGCGTCCTCGATCATGTGATCGGACGGCAGGACCACGAGCACCGCCTTCGGATTGCGCTCTGCAGCCATCAGGGCCGCCACCGCAATCGCAGGTGCCGTGTTGCGTGCGAGTGGCTCCAGCACAATCGCATCGAGCGTCGCGCCGACCTGGGCGGCCTGCTCGCGGACGAGAAAGCGATGCGCGTTATTGCAGACGACAATCGGGGCCAAAAAATCGGACGCGGCGACGCGGGCCAGTGTTGCGCTCAGAAGCGCTTCCGGTTGCCCGCTGAGGCCTTGTACGAACTGCTTCGGGTACAGCGCCCGGGACATCGGCCAAAGCCGCGTACCGGAGCCGCCGGACAGAATGACGGGAAGGATTTCAAGGGGGCCGGAGGCGTGATCGTTCATGATGAGCCGCAATACATTTAAATCTTAAGTATTGGAATTACATGCATTCTTCGCGCCATCTTATAGACGAGGATGCTTCAGATGGCATCCATTTTAAGATGCGCGTCCTGCGCGCGTCTGCCGTCCGAGAGGGGCATCCTCAGGGGGCCGCGTGTGCGATGGAATGCTCGGGTCTGCGGTGCGCGGAAATGCAGAGCAGCAGGCTCAGCACCAAAAAGAGAAATGCGGAGATCTCCAGCGAGGTCGGAAGCCGCTGCTCCCAGAGGAATCCGTAAATCAAGGCAAACACGGTCTCGAACAAGATCATCTGGCCGGTCAGCGTCAGCGGCAGGAGACGGCTCATCCGGTTCCAAAGGCCGTTTCCGACCACGGATGCCAGCACGGCGACGCCGATGGCAACGCCAGCAAAGTTGGCCCAGGCCATGCTGTCATGCGGGGCCGAACTCAGCATCACCGCGAAGGGGATGAGGAGAACGGCCTGTGCGCCCGTGACGAGGCCGGTCAACAGGTTCCAGTCCTGGGCGGGGACGTCGTGGAGACGGCCAAGCCACCGGCTGTTCCCGACCGCGAATGTCGTCCATGAGATCAGCGCCCCAATGGCGCAGATGAGGCCGATCAATGCGGCGCCGTCAGCCCGGGGCGCGGCAAAGGCCTGCCACCCGATGCAGATCGCTCCGGCGGCGCAGGCCAACAGCGAGGGCAACAGTTTGCCGAGAGGAACCGCGTCCCGGTCTCGGCTGCCGATGATCGTCACGGCCACCGGAAGAAATCCGATGACGAGCGACGTCATCGCGATGCCGCCTGTCTGCACGGCGCTGGTCAGCAGAATGTAGTAGAGCGTGTTCCCAACCAGCGCGAGCCAGAGAAGGGCTGCCCATTCGCGCCGGGTGATCCTGGGCGACAGGCTGGACCATCGCGGAGCAATCAGGGCCAGGGAGATCGCGCCGTAGGCGAGATACCGGCCGGCCGCGAGCTCGAGGGGGCCGAAGCCTTGGACGAGCTCGGGCGCGAGAAACACCAGGCCCCAGAGGAGGCCGGCGCCCATCCCGCAGGCGATGCCGGCCACCGTGGAGGGGCTGAAGGTCTGATTGGCTGTCATAGAGGGTTCGGCCGAGACGAGGTTTACGGAGCGGCCGATTGTTATCATCATCGAAGCGCGTAGAATGCTCGGATTGGTGCCGCAAACTGCAACAAAAACCCACCTGATGAAGCCCTCCGTCCCGACTCCGCGTCATCTGGACGCGTTCGACCGCGCCATTCTGCGGATCGTGCAGCAAGACAACAAGACACCGCAGCGGGCCATCGCCGAAGCCGTGAATCTGTCGGCGGCCGCCGTGCAGCGCAGGATTGCGGCGATGGAAGAGGCGGGGGTCATCGCGCGGAATGTTGCGATCGTCGATCCGGAGGCGGTGGCGCTGGCCATTACAGCCATTGTCGAACTGTATCTCCGCGATGAGCGCGCCACCACCGTGGATGCGGCCAAGGCCCTGTTTCGAGATACGCCTGAAGTTCAGCAATGCTACTACGTGACCGGGGGGACGAGCCTCGTGCTCATCATCGTCACGCAGGACATGCGCGCGTACGAGGCGTTGGCACGGCGCTTGTTCGAGCAGAACGAGCTGGTCCAGCGCTATCGCACGCTGATTGCGCTCGACAGGGTGAAGGTGGACACTTCGATCACGGTACCGTAGCGCGGGCTCGTGTCGATCCCGGGTGTTACGCGGATTTCCTGCTGATCAGATCCGAACGGGTTACCCGCGCCTGTTTTCTGGTCGCGGCTACGTATCCCAGATGCTGCCACAGCGTGCGCTTGAACTCCTCGACGGTCTTGAGCATGTCGAAATCCTTGAGGATGAGTGAGCGCGCGAGCACTCCGTCCAGAAACGCCGAGATCATCGTGGCAATAATGGCCGGCTCCACGTCGCGGAAAATGCCGGTTCGGATGCCGTCGCGGATGAACTTCTGCAGGATCTCGTTCTCGTGATTGTAAAAGCGCTTGATGGCGCTGCGTGCCTCGGCGAATTCGGGACCGCTGCAATCCAGGCTGATCTTGATCACGTTGCGCAGGCGCTTGTGGAGCGTCACATGCACGTTGAACCATTCGTTGATCGCGGAGACGGCGTTGTCGTGCTTTTCGTTGTCGCAATGCTCGGAAAAGTGCTGGAACGCTTCGTCGATCGCGCTGTTGATGGCGGCGTTGAACAGCGCCAGCTTGTCCTTGTAGTGGTAGTAGATCATGGCGCTGTTGACGTCGGCGGCATGGCCGATGTCCTTGATCGTTACCGAAGAGAAATGGCGCCTCGCGAACAGATCAAGTGCAATGCGTGCAAGATCTTCGGCGCCCGGGCCGGCAGTATTCGCGCGCCTCCGGCCCAGTTTCGGCTCAGTTTCCTTCTTCTTGCCCGCCATCGAATACCTAGCTCGGAATTAAATTGACAGATTAATTAGGATGCGCGTCCGGGAGGATGCGTATGGATCGGCATGCGTTGGCCCACCTGCCGGCATAATCTATGGAACGGGTGCTCCATCGAGCGGCGCTGCTCTACATGCCCGAGGCCGACGTTGCCCTCGTGTCGTGAGCCTAGCACGCGCGTCGCCAACGCCATAGCGGTCCGGGGCGGAATTTGCAGCCTTCGGATGGCCGCAGGAGCCCTTGGGTCAGAACTTTTTGTGGGGCGGACCGGTCCGTGGATCGCAATGCACAATGAGGGCTGTGCCGAAGAGTAGGCTGATGGCGTCGCGCCGGGGACCGGACGTGATGCAAGACATGGAGTTCGAGCTCGCTTTCGCGAGCGTGGCGGGCGTGCGTCGGAGACGCCGCAGGGTGGAGACCGACCCGGATTCCCACGGCACATGAGCGGATTGAGATCGCCATCCTCACACTGAAGCGGGCTGGCCCGTTCGTGCGCTGCGCGAACGGAACACGCGTGTGATGCCCGTGCGAAGCGGGGCTCTTTCGCGCGGCGTTTCGCGCGCGAAAGACGCGCAAACGCGCGCTCTTTTTCGCGACGGTGCGCGGCGCGCCGGCATGCGCCGTTCCGCGCTGCAAAGACGAATTGGCGCACTGCATAATAATTAATCGCTTGATTAATTTAAATTCGGGGGTACCGTGAGGGTGGGACGTCAAGCTGCCCATTCGGATAGGAGTGTCTACCCAAAAGGGTAGGCCAACACCTACCCATCCGGCTTGGCGCCTTCGCAGGGAGTGACCACGGACGTCGTGGGGCACGGCAACGCATCCCGGATGGCCATGCCGAACCGGGACCGCACTTCAGGAGGACGCTCATGGCCCAATACATTCTATCGGACCCGAACTTCAGCGACGGTACCCGCAAGGAGGTGATCGAGCAGATCGTCGCTCCCTTCCGGGACAAGAAAGGGGTTAAGCTCATCGGCTATGAGCCCGACGCCGACTTCGATCGGTTGCCTGTCGAGGTGCTGGGGCGGCCGGAAGCCGTGAGGGAGGCGATCCTGGCGTCTGCTGCGAAGGCGTACGAGCTCATCGACATGGAAAAGCAACACGGCCGCCATCCGCGCATCGGCGCCGTGGATACGATCGAGATCTATCCTGCGAAGGACATCACCATCGAGGAATGCGTGGCGTTTGCGGAGGATCTCGGCAAGGAGCTCTTCAAGCGCCACGGCGTTCCGATCTACTTCACCGGCAAGAACGCGCGCAGGCCCGATCGCGAAGGGCTCACGGCCATTCGCAAGGGCAACTACGAGGGGCTGCGCGACGTGATCGAGAAGGATCCGGACCGGGCACCGGACCTTGGGCCGGCCAAGATGCATCCGACGGCCGGGGCCACCATCGTCGGCGCTCTCGAGGAGCACGACGCGTACTTCAACGTGGTTCTCGATACGACTGACCTTGCGATTGCGCGGAAGCTTGCGAGCTACGTTCGCGGCAAGACGGGCGGCTTCACCAACATTCAAGGCGTGATCGGCCTGCCGAATACCCACCGCCGCACGGGCAAGGCGGTGACGATCGTGTCGTGCGAGGTGAGCAATCCGCTCAAGACGCCGCTGCACCGCATCTACAATCTCCTCAAGGCCGAGGCCGCCCGGTACGGCGTGAATGTCCTCGCCGGTCAGGTCTGTGGGACAATCGCGGCCGAGGTGCTGGTTCAGACGGCCGAATGGTACTTGCAGCTCGAGGGCATCAACGGCCCTTGGGACTACAAGTCCCAAATTCTCGAAAACCATCTGCTTGAGCTGGAAGGCTAGGTCTTTTCCGCGATAGCCAACTAACTAATCGACTAATAATTCCTAATAGAAACGGGAGGCAATCAAGGCCGGCTTGCACAAGAACGACCGATAAAATCGGCGACAATGGGGGGCACGCAAGCCGGCTTTTGATTCCATTCATCGGACCCTGGGAGGACCGACAATGGAGTATGGAAAAGCTCAAGCCCTAGGGGTGTCCTATCAAGCTTCGGCGGGCACCCAACAGATGCGACGTGACGTGAACTGGTGGCAGGTGGTTTTCATCGCCGCAGGTTCGCCGGCCCTCGTCATGTTCAGCCTGGGCGGCATCTCCGCCGTCACAGGCACAGTCTCGCCCCTCGTCTGGTTCATCTCGGTGATGATCGGGTTCGTCGCGATCTTCAGCTATGCCGAGATCGCCGCCATGCATCCGAACAAATCCGGCGGCACCGCCGTCTACGGCGCCACCGCCTGGGTTCGCCACAGCCGCATTATCGCGCCGATGTCGGTCTGGTCGAACTGGCTCGCGTGGAGTCCCATTCTCGCCATCGGCTCGGGACTGGGCTCCGGCTATCTGCTCTCGATCTTCCTGCCGCCCGACCACGCCCTCAATACGTGGAAGCTGACGCTGCTCGATCTGGGCGCCCTCAAGGAAGGCCTCTCGATCCGCATCAACACGCAATTCATCGTGGGTACCATTCTGATGGTGGCCGTGTGGAGCATCCAGCACACGGGGATCGCGAGAACGGCGCGCGTTCAGATCATCCTCACGCTGGGCGGCATCATTCCGCTGCTGTTCGTCACGCTCATTCCGCTGTTTACCGGCGGGATCGACATGCAGAACTTCACGCCGTTCGTCCCGCTCAACGGCGAATGGAATCTCGAAGGCTGGCGTCTTTTCATCGGCGGCCTGTTTCTCGCGGCGTGGGCGGCCTACGCGGCCGAGAACGCCGTCTGCTACATGAGCGAGATGAAGGATCCCCAAGGCGACGGCGCCAAGGCGATCATCTGGTCCGGCGTGCTCGGCGTCGTTCTCTACACCCTCGTTCCGTTCGTATTCCAGGGTGTGCTCGGCGTCGACTACATGCGCTCGCCGGGGATCGAATCCGGCGAAGGCGTCGGCGTCGCGCTGGCCAGCATGGTGGGTGCGAGCGCGTTCATCGCCAAGTTGCTCGTCGTGATGCTGACCTTCACGCTGTTCCTCGCCATCATGACGGCGATGGCCGGTTCCTCCCGCACGCTTTACCAGGGCGCGCATGACGGCTGGATGCCGAAGTGGCTCGACAAGCTCAACGAGAACGGCGTGCCCACGCGCGCCATGTGGGCGGACCTCGGGTTCAACGCGATCCTGCTCCTCATGTCCGACTACATGTTCGTGATGGCGGTCTCGGCGGTCAACTATGTGCTGTTCCATTACCTCAACCTGAACGCCGGGTGGATCCACAGGCTCGACAACCCGAATGCCAAGCGGCCCTACCGCGCGCCGAACTGGCTGATGGTTGCGGGAACAGTGCTCGCCTACGTGAACGCGTTCCTGATCGGCGTGGGTGCCAACCTGTGGGGCAACCACATCCTCTTCCTGGGGCTGGCGGCTGCGTTCATCTCCACTCCGCTGTTCTGGTACCGGCACTACGTCGTCGACAAGGGCCGGTTCCCGCCCGACATGCTCGCCGACCTGCTGCCCGAGGGCCAGACGGAGCTGCCTCCGACGCGCGCCGGACTGCTTCCCTACCTCGCGCTCGCCGGCGGCATCGCCTCCATGGCAGCGGGCTACATCATCTTCTGGGTGATGTACTGACGGAATGGAGGCGGCTCCGGTCGCACGCGGCAAAAAACAGCTCCCCTGTTCCGCGATGCAATCGGGGCCGCCTCCGGCTTCAACCAAAACTCTCATCGAACAGGCCGCCCGTCTGCTGCGGGACGCCACGGGATCCGTTCGGCCTCGGCCGGACATGAAGACAGAGGACACAGGCTATGGGCATCAAGGTTGCGAGCGATATCGAGATCGCGCGCGCTGCAGCTCTCGCGCCGATCGAGACGATCGCCGGCAAGGTCGGCATACCGGAGACGCATCTCTTCCGCTACGGGCCGCACAAGGCCAAGATCGGTGCGGACTACACGGCGAGCCTGGCCTCCGAAGCGGATGGGCACCTGGTTCTCGTCACGGCCATCTCGCCCACGCCCGCGGGCGAGGGCAAGACGACGACGACCGTCGGTCTCGGTGACGGTCTGAACCGTATCGGCAAGCGGGCGATGATCTGCCTGCGCGAACCTTCTCTCGGTCCGTGCTTCGGCATGAAGGGCGGAGCAGCCGGCGGCGGGTATGCCCAAGTGGTGCCGATGGAGGATCTCAACCTGCATTTCACCGGCGACTTCCACGCCATCACCGCGGCCCACAATCTTCTGAGCGCGATGATCGACAATCATATCTATTGGGGGAACGCGCTCGACATCGACACACGCCGCATCGCCTGGAGGCGGGTGCTCGACATCAACGACCGGGCCTTGCGGGAGACCGTGACCTCGCTCGGCGGCGTGGCCAACGGATATCCGGCTCTCGCGGGCTTCGACATCACGGTCGCCTCCGAGGTCATGGCCATCTTCTGCCTGGCGACGAGCCTGGACGATCTCAGGACGCGCCTCGGAGACATGATCGTCGCCTATCGGCGGGATCGCTCTCCGGTTTTCTGCCGCGAGCTCAAGGCGGACGGGGCCATGACGGTGCTCCTCAAGGACGCCCTGCTGCCCAATCTCGTGCAGACGTTGGAGAACAATCCTGCGTTCGTCCACGGCGGGCCGTTCGCGAACATCGCGCACGGATGCAACTCCGTGATGGCGACCAAGACGGCGCTCAAGCTTGCCGATTACGTGGTGACGGAGGCGGGCTTCGGCGCCGATCTCGGTGCGGAGAAATTCTTCGACATCAAGTGCCGGAAGGCGGGGCTCAAGCCGAAGGCGGTCGTGATCGTCGCCACCGTGCGTGCGCTCAAGATGAACGGCGGCGTGAAGAAGGAGGATCTCGGGAGCGAGAACGTCGCGGCGCTCACGGCCGGATGCGCCAACCTCGGGCGCCACATCGAAAACGTCAAAAAGTTCGGCGTGCCCGCCGTCGTCGCGATCAACCACTTCGCCAGGGATACGCCGGCCGAGCTCGAGGCGCTCCAGGCGTATGCGGCGAGCCAAGGCGTGCAGGCCCTCGTTTGCCGTCACTGGGAACGGGGATCCGAGGGCACGACCGAACTCGCGCAAGCAGTCGTTGATATTTGCGAAGCGGACGGCGCGCAGTTCAAGCCTCTCTACCGAGAGGACATCGGCCTCCTGGAAAAGATCGAGGTGATCGCGACGGAGATTTATCGGGCGGATGCCGTGAAGGCCGACGCGAAAGTCCGCGATCAGCTCTCGCAATGGGAGGAGGCCGGATACGGGCATCTGCCGGTGTGCATCGCAAAGACCCAGTACTCGTTCACGACCGATCCGAACAAGCGGGGCGCGCCCGTCGGGTTCGAGCTTCCCATTCGCGAAGTGCGTCTGTCGGCGGGGGCCGGATTCGTGGTCGGGATCTGCGGAGAGATCATGACCATGCCGGGTCTGCCGCGCGTGCCTGCCGCTGAAAACATCCAGCTCAACGCGGAGGGCCGCATCGAAGGGCTCTTCTGAAATTTATCCGGCTACCATCCGCCGGTTTATCGTCTCCAACCTGCACTGAGAAGAAAGAGGCGCTCATGCTTGTCAAAATGTCCCTAGAAGATTTCGGTGCCGTTCTCGGATCGGACGCACCAGCGCCGGGAGGCGGCAGCGTTGCGGCGCTTTCCGGCGCGCTCGGCGCCGAGCTGATCGCCATGGTGTGCCGGCTCAGCATCGGCAAGAAAGGCTACGAGAGCTTCACCGACGAGCTCAACGCGGCGCTCCCCAAGGCGGACGCGCTTGCGACGGGGCTGCTGCGGCGCGTCGATCTCGACACCGAGGCCTTCAATGCCGTCATGGCGGCGTTCAAGCTTCCCAAGGAGACCGACGACGACAAGCAGAAGCGATCTGCCGCGATCCAGGAGGGATACAAGGAGGCGGTGCAATCGCCGCTCTCCATCGCGCGGGAGTGCGTGGAGGTTCTGGCCCTCAGCCAATCGCTTCTCGGCAAGTCCAACAGCAATGCGCTCAGCGATCTCGGGGTCGCCTCGCAGCAGGCGTATGCCGGGCTCGAAGGCGCGATCATGAACGTCAGGATCAACCTGCCGTCCATCAAGGACGAAAGCTTCAAAACCCAAATCACCGCGGAAATCGGTCAGCTCTTGAAAGTGGGGCGCGAGGCCAAAGAGCATGTCTACACGTTCGTATCCGAGAACCTGTGACGTCGACGTTGCGGGGGCTCCCATCAGCGCGCTTCTCCTTGCGCGATTGATGGGCCTGCATCCGCAATCCATCGATCTGTCACTCGAGCGGATCGAGCGCCTCCTCGAGGCGCTCGGTTCCCCCGAGCGCCGGTTGCCGCCCGTGGTGCACGTGGCGGGCACCAACGGCAAGGGGTCGCTGATCGCGTTCCTGCGCGCCATTTCCGAAGGGATCGGCTGCCGGGTGCATTCCTACATTTCTCCGCATCTCGTGAGCTTCCACGAGCGGATCGTGCTGGCGGAGGAGAGGGTCGCGGGCGCTCGGCCGATTTCCGAAGATGCGCTGGTCGACTGTCTATTGCGCGTCGAGGAGGCGAACGGCGGGCGGCCGATCACCCATTTCGAGATCACGACCGCCGCGGCGCTGCTCGCGTTTTCGGAGGTGCCGGCCGATCTCCTGCTGCTCGAGACCGGCTTGGGCGGGAGGCTGGATGCCACCAACGTGGTCGCGCAGCCGAAGCTTACGGTGATCACGCCGGTTTCGATCGATCACGTTGCGTTTCTGGGTGGGACGATCGCGGCGATCGCGCGGGAAAAGGCCGGGATCATCAAACCTGGCGTTCCCTGCGTCGTGGGCCGTCAGCACTCCGAGGCGCTGGCCGTGATCACGGAGAAGGCCAAGAGCGTCGGCGCGCCTCTCCACGTGTTGGGGCGGGATTTCGATGTCAGCGTCCGGGACGGGCGGTTGCTGTTTCAGTCCCCGTCGCGGCTGATCAACCTGCCGGTTCCGCGTCTTGCGGGTGCGCATCAGGTCGAGAATGCGGCGCTCGCCATCGCTGCGGCGAGCCTTCTCTTCGACGAGAGCCTGTCGATCGGCGCGCTTGAACGCGGTCTGCGGGAGGCGAGCTGGCCGGCGCGGCTTCAGCGGCTGGACGACGGCGATCTCAACGCGTGCGTGGACAGCGGCACCGAGCTTCTGCTCGACGGCGGGCATAACCCGGCCGCCGCGTGCGTGATCGCCAGGGCGCTCGACGACCTCGCCGAGCGTGACCCGCGCGATGTTCACCTGATCTGGGGAATGATGGAGGCCAAGGACGCGCAGTCCGTCATCGCGCCATTCCGGGGGCGGGTGACTCGCGTATACACGGTGCCGATCCCCGACGAGCCGAACGCGTTCTCCGCGGCGGACCTTGCCGGGATCGCGTCGCGGGAAGGCTTCGACGTGATCCCGACGAGCGGTGTCGTGCAGGCGCTTCGTCTGTCGCAGGCCGGCCTGCGCTCGCCCGGGCGCGTTCTCATCTTCGGCTCGCTCTATCTCGCCGGGCACGTTCTCAGAACGCATGGCAAGCGGCCGCACCTCTCAGGATGCAGCGTTCGAGATATCAGCCGGGGCGCGAATACGGGAGACGAACGACGTGATGCAAGGCAAGAAGACGCGCTCCTCTGAGCAGGCGGGCCTGGTGCGCTTTCCGTCGCGCCCGGCGAGGAAGAGCCTCTTTCTCGAACGGGGGGACATCGATGTCTCGTTCGAATTCTTCCCGCCGAAGTCTGCCCTCATGGAGGAGGCGCTGTGGCGCTCCATTCATCGGCTCGCTCCCCTCGCGCCGACGAGCGTTTCGGTGACGTATGGCGCGGGCGGATCCACGAGGGAGCGGACGCACGCGACGATTTCCCGCCTTCTTCGCGAGACGTCTCTCGATCCGGCGGCGCATCTGACGTGCGTCGGCGCCACGCGATCCGAGATCGATCGCATCGCCCGCATGTACTGGGACCTCGGCGTGCGCCAGATCGTGGCCATCCGGGGAGACCCGCCGCTGGGCGAGCGCTACGTTCCCACGCCCGGAGGCTACGAGCGCGCGCTCGATCTCGTCGTGGGCCTGAAGGCGATTGCGGACTTCGAGATCACGGTGGCCGCCCATCCCGAACGACATCCCGACTCGGCGACGCTGGCTGCCGACATCGAAGTTCTCAAGGCGAAGATCGATGCGGGGGCGACGCGCATCATCACCCAGTTCGTGTTCGATACCGATCGCTTCCTACGGTTCGAGGAGCGCGCGCGGTCGCGCGGCATCACGGCCCCGATCATCCCCGGGATCCTGCCGATCCATAACTTCCAGCACGTGGCGGCGATGGCCTCCAGAGTGGGCGTCGGCGTTCCGGCCTGGCTCGTGCGCCGTTTCGAGGGGCTGGAAAACGATCGCGGGACGCAACGGCTCGCGGCTGCCGCATTCGCTGCCGAGCAGGTGCTCGGCCTGGTGGACCGCGGGGTGACGGAATTTCATTTCTACACCCTGAACCGGGCCGATCTCGTCTACGGGATCTGTCACATGCTTGGCCTGCGCCCCCAGGGGCAAAGTCCGTCGTGTCGTGAACTTGCCGATGCGTGATCCCTCCGGGTCTCTCGCCCCATGCAACCTTGATGTGCCTCAAAAGGGTCGATCGGTGCGGCCTCTATCCTTATCCTTCTGTGCGGTTTGGGATCGCATAATAAGGAGAGGAAGCGCCGATGAAGAAGATCCTGTGTGCGGTGGACGATTGCGAGCATAGCAAGGTTGCAGCCCGGCTGGCCGGAACGTTGGCGGCTGCCACGGCTGCGGATCTGACGCTGCTGGCCGTCAACGAGTTGATCGGTGGCTATATCCGCAGCGATGCGTCGGCGCGTCTGTGGACGGCGCCGCAGGTCCGCAAGCTTCTGGACGATGCGACAGCCGAGGCGAAGGCGGCCGGCGCGGCAAAGGTCGAGGTGGTCGAAGCGGAGAGCCGGGACGTGGCGCGCGCGATCTCCCAATTCGCGGAGCAGCACGGGTTCGATCACATCGTCATCGGATCGGGCGGCAAGAGCGCCGTCTCGCGCCTGGTGCTCGGTTCGGTGTCCGCAGATGTCGTGAACCGCGCGCCGTGTCCGGTGACGGTGGCCCGTTAGCTTCGAGAGTTTTCCATCGAGGACATGACTTGCGTGAAGTCCCGCTAAGGTGGGAAGCCCTAAGATCGCGCCCGATTACCGGAGCATGAGCACGGCGAGGTAGGATGCGGCAGGGCCATCCGTTCTGGCAGGCGCCCCATCGCCCGTTGTTTCTACTCGCGGCGCTCTCGGCGCTGGCGGTGCCCGCCGTCTGGCTCGTCCCGCACGGGACAGGGCCGGAGCCGGTGTCGTGGCATTTGCGCGAGCTGACATTCGGCATGGGCGGGGCCGCGGTCGGCGGTTATCTTCTCACCTCTTTGCCAAGCTGGACGCGGCAGGGCCCCGTTGCGCCGCAGCTGACGATGGCGATGTGCGCGCTGTGGTGTCTTTCGCGCGTGAGCTTTTTCTGGGCGGAGCACGTGCCATACGCCGTCCTGGCGGTCGGGACGCAGGCGTATCTCGCCGCGCTGGTCGTACTGCTCGGCTGGACCATCGGAGAGCTGCGCCTCTGGCCAAAGGTCTGGCTTGTGGCGGCGATCGGAGTGCTGATCGCAAGCGATCTCGCCTACCTCGGCCATCTTCATCGCCATGGCGCCTCATCATTCCGGGCGATGGAAATCGTCCTTGCGTTTGCGCTGTTGATCTCGCTCGTTGGCGGGCGCGCCGTGCCGGCCTTTACGAGAAGCTGGCTCGCGCGGCAGAGCGTTCCGGGCAGGATGCGGGAGAGAACGGCTCTCTCCGTGCTGGCCACCGTTCTGCTCATCTGTGGCGGTCTGCTCGCCGCCGTCGGGCGCGAGCGTCCGGCCGGGGCCTTCCTCATGCTGTCGGGTGCGCTGCAGCTCGCGAGGTCGACCGGATGGAAAACGTGGCGGGTGCGCCGCTATCCCGCGCTTCTTCTTTTGCATCTTGCCTGGCTCTGGCTGCCGGTGGGGTTGATGCTGGTCGGGCTCGCGATGATGCAGCCGGCGTGGATGCCGTTGCCCGCGGCCCTCCATGCCCTGACGATGGGCGCAATGGGAACGATGATCCTCGCCATCATGGCGCGTTCCGCCATGGCGCGCCGGGACGATATCCTTGTGCTGAACAAGCGGCTCGGGCTCGCCTTTGCGCTGGTCTGGCTTTCGGCGCTGCTTCGGGTCTCGGCGCCGTTTGCACCCTCCGACGTGCCGGATCCGATCCACGCATCCGCCGTCCTTTGGATGGCGGGGTGGCTTCTCTTTCTCTGGGTGTACGTGCCGTCGCTTCGCGGTCCTTACCCACGGCCCGTTCTCAGCGCGCGCCTCGGTGCCTGATCTCCGCCCGCGCGGTGTGCATCACCGTATTTTGCGGGTGACGGTGAAGGCGCCCCGGAGTTCGCCCGGGGCGAAGCCCGTCGCCTGGTCGTCCGGGTAGAGCTCGAGGATTTCCGCCTTGAGGGTGGGTTCGATGTTGCTTCCGTGACAGGCCAGGCATGGCTCGGCGGCGGTCGGGATCGCTTTCATGTATCGCACGACGCTTTCGCCGTTCTCGGTGACGATCTCCGCATGCTCGAGTGTTGCCGGATCGGTGCCGGCCGCGATCCTCTGCGCGAAATCTTCCAGCACGCGACGCTCGAATGCGTCCGGCGCATTCGCCGGATTGCGGACCCTGAGTGCCGTTCGTCCGACCGTGAGATCGTGCGACTGGGACATGTCCTCGGCGATGGAGGGCGCCACCGTGCGGCAGACGCCGAGCGCCGCCGAGGGGCCGCCTGCCTTCAATGCCGCGACGAGCTCTGCGCGGAGCTTTTCGCCGAGATCCTTCGCTGCGGCGCGGGCAGCAGCAAGCTCTGAGTCCGGAACGGGTTGGGTGTCTTGCGCGCGAGCAAGCTGAGAGAGCGCGACAAGCGCAAAGGCCACCGCGACGGCGGCATGGGCCAGCCTATCTAGCGGACGCCATCCGATCGGTGCGCCGCGGTCGCTCGTCATTTGGATGTCCTCCGACGTTTCGGGGCCGTCTCACCGCAGAAGAGATCGTGCAGCACGCCGATCAGGCGTGCGACGCGGGGGTCGGCCAGGCTGTAGTGGATGGTCTGGGCTTCGCGCCGCGTCGTGACGAACCCGCTTTCGCGGAGCTTGGCGAGGTGCTGTGACAGCGCGGACTGGCTGAGCGGGACGACGGCTTCCAGCGCCGACACCGAACGCTCTCCGTTGTGCAGCTCGCAGAGGATCATCAGGCGATGCCGGTTGGCGAGGGCCTTGAGAAACTCCGTGGCGGCTTCGCTGTTGGCTTCGAGATCTTTAATATTCATATCCTCTAATTTAGTTTCTTGTTATGTATGCGTCAAGCGCACCCGGCCGGGGTGCCGACAATGCCTGCGAAATAGTCCTGCAATTTCAATGAGCGCTACGGCCGTCGGGAACCGGGCGGGGGACAAGCGGCTTGAAGGGCTGAGCAACGAAGTTTGATGCGCGTCACATGCCGGCCGCAGAGCCGTGGTTGTATGGAGCGAGCTTCAAACCGTTTCCAGGTTCCGTTCATATTGGGTTCAACTGTCCGGACCTACGAAACGGTATCTTTCCAGACGTGGTGTAATCAGGTGGACATCCGACAAGCGAAGGAGCGCACCGTCAAATGAAGAAAATTCTCGCCGTTGCAGTGGCCTCGTTGGGCCTTGTGTTTGTTTCCGTGAGCCCCTCCAGCGCCGCCGGTGCGCTCGGGAGCGGAGCGTCGTCCGTCGGCAAGGCTGCCGCTATCGAGAGCACCGCGGTGCATCAGGTTCGTCGCCGTCATCGTGGCCGCAACGCCGCCATCGGCATCCTCGGCGCTGCCGCGGCTGCCGCGATCATCTCGGAATCCGCACGCGCAGACCGCCGCGACTATCGCCGCGCGCGTTCGAGCTGCCGCTCGCTCGACTACCGTTGTGCCAACGGCTCGCGTCGTGCGTGTCGCGATTTCGACTACTACTGCGATTAATCGTACTGCGATTAATCGCAACGCTACGCGATCTATCGAGGCCGGCACCCGCGTCGTACGCGGTGCCGGTCTCTTTCGTTTTGGAGACGGCTTAAAACCGTCCCGATCCTATGGCAGCGCGGGCCACACTTTGCCTCCGGAACGCCATCCTCACGCCCTTGTTTCCCGTGATCTCCTGTCGGGTAACTTTTCTTGAACGGAGCCTGCATGAGAGCATTTAAGATGATCGGTGCCGTCGTCGCGTTTGCGGCGATGGGCATCGCGGCGGCGCAAGCGGCGCCCGGATATTCGACGGTCAATCTGAATCTCAGGACAGGACCGGATACGGAGTTTCCGCGCGTCGACGTCATTCCCGAGGGCGATCCTGTCGAAGTGCTGGGCTGCCTCAGAGACGAATCCTGGTGCGACATCGTCTGGGAGGGCAATCGCGGCTGGGTGTTCAGCGAGTACATCGCGGTGGATTATCGCGGCGAGTACGTTCCGTTGCCTGATTACGGCCTCTCCGCATTCCGCATTCCCGTCGTGCGGTTCGCCGCCTCGGATTACTGGGGCCGTCACTATGTCGGCCGCCCGTGGTATTCGGAGCGTCAGCGCTGGTATCGCCACACGCCGCGCGCCCGCCAGGGATGGCGGGCTCCGCCTCGGGGCAAGCGTTCGCCGGGCTGGTGGCGCTCGGGATACCAGGCGCCCAAGGGCCTGCGTCCGCCGGAGCGTGGTTGGAAGCGTCCGGAGCGGCACAGGGGCGGCCCGCAGCATCATGACCGTCGCCAGGGCGATGGCCGTCATGATGACCGGCGCGACGGTCGCCATGACCACGGGCGCCGCTGAGCGCACGCCTGTGTAGCAGCTAGAAAGGCCCGGATGGCGGACTGCCACCCGGGCCTTTCCGTTTAGGGCGTGATCTGATCATGGTCTAGGCTCCAAAGCCAATCAGGATGGCGTCACGATGAGACGAGATTGGTCGAGGGCCAGGAGAAGCGCGAAGAGCGATGCCTACGCATCGGTCGAGCGTTTCATGCCGGAGGCGTGCTTTCAGCACGACCCCACTTTTCCGGAAGCATTCTAGTAGTCCCACTCGAAGCCGATGCCGAGCTTGCTCTCTCCGTCGGCGCCCACTTCGCCGCGGGCTTTCAGGTTTTTCGTCAGATCGTGGTCGATCACCACCTGGCTGGAGCCCGCTGCCGTACCCTGCCGCACGCCGACATAGGTGCTCTCGGTCAGATAGCTGCCGGCGGAGACGGTTGCGGCACCTTTGCTGTCGGTTCCGATGTCGAGAACGTCGACGCCGACCGAGGCCTTGAGCTGGTCGAGCATGCCGGGGCCGCTCGACAGTCCGCCGATCTTGTCGATCTCGCTCGCAAGCTGGGCAAGCTGCATCGGGGAGAGGCCGGCAAGATCCTTGTTATAGAGCAAGCGCGCGACGACCTCGTCCTCGGGAAGCGCGGGGACAGACGAGAAGGCGAACTTCGGATCGGCCGACGAGCCCGTGACGCTGACGATCACCGTCACGTCGCCGGCTTGAGCGGCGGCTTCCATGTCGAGCAGCGGCTCGAGCGATCCGTAGAAATTGATGTTGCCGCGCCTGAAGTCGAGCTGCCGGCCGAGAATGGCCAGGCGTCCACGCTCCATCGTGAACGCGCCGTTCGCGACCGGATGCGCGCCCGTGCCTCCGAGGCGCAGGGCGCCGCCGAGCTGAACGTCGAGGCCGCGGCCCTGCACGAAAATGCGGTTGGCGGCATCCAATCGGATGTCGAGCGCGATTTGCGGCCCGCCTTGGCTTCGCGGGCGTTCGGCGCGGGGCTCATCGCGGGTTTCGAGATGCGGCGGGGCGTTGACGTGGCGAATTTCGAGGGCCGAGATGGATCGCGGCATGGCGTTCGGCACCGTGACGTCGAGCCGGGTGAGTTTGATCGTGCCGGAGGCCGCGAGATCGTCGAGGGTGCCGTGGATTTCGAAACGTCCGTCGAGTTCGCCCGCCATGAGGCGCCGGTCGTCGAACCGCAAGGCGGCGACATCGAGGGCGATCCTGAGCGTGGGCGGCGCGCCGTCCTGGCCAAGCGCGAGTTCGCCAGTGCCGCTCAGCGTGCCGCCGCGTTCGCTTGTGGCGTCCAGCCGCCCGATGGTGGCGCCGCGCTCGCTCACGCGGATCTGCGCGTTCAACGGTTTCAGCGTCAGGCCGCTTTCGGGATCGCGGACGGTTGCGTCGGCGATGTCGACCGTTGCGGCGAGAGAGGGGGCCGCAACGGTGCCGCTGACGTTGCCGGAGAGGCGTGCGCGGCCTGAGATGCGCGCTGCGCGTTCGGCGAGCGATGCGTTCGCGAGCGCGAGCGGAATGTCTCCGGATAAAGTCGCCTTGAGCTGTCCGCCCGGCGAGAGGTCCAAGGTGCCCTGGCTTGCGGCAACGAGATTGTCGGGCCCGCGTGTTCTGATCTCGCCTTCCATGCGGTTCTCGGCGAGCTTTGCGCCGACTTCGACGGTCAGCGGCGGGAGCGCGGTTCGCGTCGCGGCGGCGGATGCGTTGCGCCATGTGGCTCGCGCGGTTGCGCGGGGCGCGCTCGGGAGGCCTGCGATGTCGATCGTGCCGTCGATGACGCCGCCGAGCCCGAGCTCCGGCGCGAACGCGTCGGCGAGGCTGGCCGGGAGATTCGCGATGCGGGTTGCGAGATCGAGTTTTTTCGCTCCTGCGGCTCCGCTGATTTCGACGCGGCCCGATCCAACGGCGAAGGCAAGCTTGCCGATGCGCGCCTCGTCGCCGGCGAGCGTGATGCGCGCCGGCTCGGCGAGCGCCACGGAGAGGGCGTCCTTTTTCAATGTGGCCTTGGAGAGGGCAAGGTCGTGGCCCGTGTCCGCCGGCGTAAGGGTTCCACCGAGATCGAGGTCGGCGCCGTTCGCGCCGGCCTTCATCGCGAGGTCTATCGCGTCTCCGTGGCCATGCGCCGTGATGCGGATCGCCTTGGCGTCGATGCCGCCGGTGATGGAGGCAACCGTCAGCTCGGCATTTCCTGAGATGGTTTCCATGATCTCGTCGAAACGCCCTTCGGCGCGGAGCGTGTTCAGGCGCATGTCGCCATAGCGCAGGGCCGCCGAATGCGCGTGGAGCACGAGAGCGGGCTCGTTCGGCGCGTCGCTGAGCGCGACAGAGGCCGTCACCGCACCCTCGACCGTTTCGTTCAAAATGGCGCCGAGCGCTGCGAGGCTTGGCGCGTCGATCGCGATGTTGCCCGCAGGTTTTCCGCCGTCACGGATGGCAAGATCGCCGGTCAGGTGGATCTGGCCCAGCGTGACGGAGAGATCTTCGATGGTCGTTGCGCCATCCGATGCGGTCGCCATTTGCGCGTGCGCGACAAGCTGCTGGCCGGCAATATCCGCGCGGGCGTCGAGTTTTCCCGAAAAGGCATCGGGAGATGTGTTGCCGACGAATCTTGCCGACGGGTTTGCTACCGGGCGTCCGTGAAGCGTCGCGTTCTCCGCGGCCACGGAGACGCCGATCTCGAGATCGTCCGCTTTTCCTTGCAGGCGTGCTTCGAGCGTTGCGGCGCCTGTCATCATAGGCGCGACGCGGGCGAGATCCGCGACGCGTGCCGTGACGGCGAGCGAGAGCGCGTCGGGCGAGGGCGTGCCGGAGATCGTGCCCGTCAGGCCACCCGTTGCGAACGCGAGGTCGAGACGCTCCGGGGCCGCACTGCCGGTCACCGTAGCGGCGATGTCCAGCGGGTCGCCGGCCGGGCTCTGTTGCAGGGCGGTTGCCGTGATGCGCATGTCGATGTCGTCGAGCCGCCAGATGTTCGCCTGCTGCTGCACGGCTTCAGCCTGGACGGAAACGCTGCCGGCTGTCTGCTCTCCGCGTGCCAGCCCGGAGGCCGTCATGTGCGCGGCGATTTTGCGCGCCGTCGCGCTTTGCGGCGCGGATAGTCTGAGATCCGCGCGGTGGAGCGTCACCGTCTCGCCGCCCTCCATCGGGAAGGCCAGGGGGGCGGCGTCGGCATCGGTGTGGCCGATGCGTGCCGTGATCTCGCCGAATGCTCCGCTCGTGCCGGTGTCGATACCGCCGCTCGCGACAAGCTCGAAAGCGTCGTTCGTCAGGCGGGCGTGCTCGATGTCGAGCTGCCCGTTCGCCCAATGCCCGCTCACGAGGCCCGTCGTCTTTCCGGCGACGAGGGCGGCGGCGGAGCGGGGCGTGAGCGGCGTCAGATAGCCTTCGAACCGGGCGGCGATGTCATGGCCGCTTTCGCTTTTGTCGATGGCGGCGTTGCCGGCGATAAACGGCGTGCCGGAGGCGGCCAGCGACCACGTGGCGCGCCACGCATCGAGCGGGCCGGAGCCGTCGAACGCGAGGTCGAGCGATGCGCCGTCGAGATCGAGCAGACGCGCGGCGATCCCGTCGCCGGGTTCGGAGGCCGCGACGGCGAGATCGAGATCCTGCGTTTCGGGACGGTAGGAGAGATGGACGGTTGCCGTGCCGCCCGGGCCATCGAGGCGGCGGATCGCGAGGTGGGCGCCAAGCCCTTGCGCGGGATCGACGAGGTGCGCGTCCGCTTTGGCGCGGAGCTGCAGCGGCTCGCCCGCGACCGCTTCCGCGATGTTGATCTCGCGGATCTCGAAGCGGGCGAGCACGAGGCGGATGAGCGGGAGGCTCATCGAACCGCTTTCCGTCTTTCCATCCGACGGTGCCGGCGCGCGCGCGACGTCCACCGCATCGACGGTGAGGCTTTCGATGTGAAGGCGCCCGACAAGAAGGGCGAGAGGGCGCCAGGAGAAGGAGAGCCCGCGGACTTCGAGCCAGGCGCCGTCCCGGTCCGACAGCGTGATGCTCGCGATCCGCCCGTCCGAAAACAGAGATCCGTCGAGCGTGCCGAACTGGATGGCGCTGTCGGCAGACGATGCGGCCCACGCGGCGATCTTGAGCGCGGACCGCTGACCGGGACCCGTTGCCAGCCATAGGGCCGCGAGCAGCACGGTGACGCCGCTTGCGAGAGCCATCCTGCCGAGCCATTTGAGGATGCGCTTCATCAGAACGCCTGCCCGAGGCCGACGTAGATGCCAAAGTCGTCCCGGTCGTCGGTCTCGGTGAGCGGAACGGCGACGTCCAGCCGCACCGGCCCGAGAGCCGTGAAGTAGCGCAGACCGATGCCTGCGCCGACGTATGTGGCTCCCGAGAACGTGGGAAGTGCGCTGTCGGAGACGGTCGCGATGTCGACGAACGGCACGATGCCGATGGCGGGCGTCGCGCGCAGCCTGAGTTCGAACGATGCTGCGAGCAGCGACAGGCCGCCGGTGACGCGGCCGGCCTCGATCGGGCCCAGGCTGCGGTATTCGTAGCCGCGCACCGAGCCGCCGCCGCCCGCGAAGATGCGGTCCGTTGCCGGGACGTCGGCGAGCGACGCGCCGGCCACGCTCTCGAGTGCGACGCGGCCGGCGAGGACGGCGCGCCGCTCCTCGTCGAACGGCAGATAGCTCGCGACCTGCACGCGGCTTGCCACGTATGCGTTCGCATTCGCCACGTCGAGGGACGGCGTCACGCTCGACACCGCATGGATGCCGCCCGCCGGGTCCATCCGGTTGTCGCGCGTGTCGTAGACCAGATCCGCGGGCAGCGAGAGAAGCGAGAAGCTGCGGGTGCCGAACGCATCCTCGATGCGCGTCTGGCGTGCGGAAACGGCAACCGAGCCCTCGAGGTCGGGATTGAAGCGGCGCGACAGGCCGAGCTTCACGAAACCTGCGTAGCTCTCGTAGACATCGGGCGCCTCGCGCTCCAAGCGGAATTCCGCGAACAGGTCGGTGTCGATATCGAGCACGCCGGGTTTGGCGTAGACGGCACCCGCGCGGTATTCGAGGCCGTCCCATCCCTCCGTTCCGATGCGGGCGACGGACGCATCGATGCGCAGCCGCTCGCCTTCGCCGAACAGGTTCCGGTGGCCCCAGTAGGCGGTGAGCTCGGTGCCGTCGAGCGTGGACAGCGACGCCGTGCCGCCGAAATAGCGCGGCTTTCTCTCGCTCACGTCGAAGGTGATCGGAATGGCGCCGTCGGGGCCCACCTCGTCGCCCTCGATGATGCGCACGCTCTCGATGCTTTCGAGCTTGCGCAGGCGCTCGCGCGATTTCCTCAGGTCCGCCGGATTGAAGGGGCGTCCCGGTTCGATGGCGCTGTAGTCGGCGACCTTGGCGCTCGACAGCTCGTGCGAGCCGACGACGTTGACCCACCCGTACACGGCCGGGTCGCCCGGGGCGATCTCGACATCGACGCGCACTTCCGCGGTGGCGTGGTCGGCCGTGATGTCGCGGTGAGTGACCTGCGCGAAGGGATACCCCGCGGATCGCCACTCTTCGACCAGCTTGTCGATGGCAGCGGCGATGACGGCGGGCCTCGCCGGCTCGCCCATGACGAGGCCATAGACATCCGGGCTCATGGGCGGTGCGACGGGCGTCGGGATGGTCTGCGTGAACGACATCAGGCCGAACCGGAACGCGGGTCCGGGCTCGACGGCGATGCGGACGGCGGCGGGCGTTGTCTCATCCGCGCTTTCTGTGACCGCGGCCAGAGCGTCGTCGAGCGGCGTGCCGTCGATCTCGACGGTCACGGTTGCGGCGAAGCGGCCTTCGGACTGGAGGGCGGCTGCAAGCCTGTCGCGATCCGTGCGGGCGCGTGCCACGAGGGATGCGCGGTCGGGCGCGCCCGCCTTCTGCTGCGCGATGAGCAGCGATACCTCGGAGATCACGGCCGCGAGGCCGGCGTCGTCGTTCTCGACCTCGACGGCCACCGAATAGGGGATGCCGTCGACGACGGGCTCGGCTCCGAACAGGCGCACGCCGAACACTTCCACGGCTCCAGCCGAGGGCACCCAGAGCACCATTGGGAGGAGGCAGAGAGCCAGGGCCCCTCGTGTGAGGGCTGAGGCTTTCAGAGCATCGAGCAACGTGCGTGGTCCGTGTCGTTATGTCTTTGGGACTCAACGCAAACTTGTACGCTCTCATGCGCGCCGAAACGCCGGGCGGCATGCTGCCGCGTATCCTATCAGACCGGTGCCGCAGATGACACCCGCGATGGCATCCTGTTGATGATATCGGCCTCGGGGCCACAGGGGCGCGCGTGGCCGGCCCGGCTCAGGCGAGGGCGGCGCGAATCGCGTCGAGGCCGTCGGTGAGGGCCGCCGGGCCCGGCTGCAGGATGAGCGGGGATTTGATCTCGACGATGCGGCCTTGCTTCACGGCGGGAATTGCCTCCCAGCCCTGCCGGCTCGTGATGCGCTCGGGGCGGACTTTCTTGCCGCACCAGGAGGCGAGGATGATGTCGGGCGCGCGCGCGATCACGTCTTCGGGGGCTACGATCCGGTCTTTGGCGGCGGCGCGGGCTTTGAGGTCGGCGAAGATGTCGGTGCCGCCCGCGATCTCGATCAGCTCGGAGACCCAGCCGATGCCCGAGATCAACGGGTCGTCCCACTCCTCGAAGTAGACGCGCGGGCGACGGCTCGGTTTGGAGGTTTCGCGGGCGATGGCGGCGATGCGCGCTTCCAGCGTCGCGGCGAGCGTTTCCGTCTTTTCGGTGCAACCGATCAGGGCGCCGAGCGTGCGAATCATCGCGAAGATGCCGGCGAGATCGCGCTGGTTGAAGAGGTGCACCGCGAGACCTGCCCGGGCGAGGTCGGCGACGATGGCGGCCTGGATGTCGGAGAATGCCAGCACGAGATCGGGCTTGAGCGCCAGGATGCGATCCACGTCGGCCGAGGTGAAGGCCGAGATGCGCGGCTTTTCCTTGCGCACCTGCGGAGGGCGGACGGCGTATCCCGAGACGCCGACGATGCGGTCCTGCTCGCCGATGAGATAGAGCGTCTCCACCGTCTCCTCGGTCAGGCAGACCAACCGTTCGGCGGGATAACGCCTCATAACCAATCTCGTTTTCGCTCAGGCCGCGCGGCGGGCTTCAGTGGCCGCGCTCAGCCAGCCCTTGATGCGGCCGACGTCGGGCGGCGCACCGTCGCGCAGCAAGCGGCGTCCGGCAGGTGTGGCCGCGAAGGCTAGCACGTCCGCGCAGAGCTTATCGGCGTCTGCGGATGCCAGGCTCTCGCTCGAACGGTATCCCGATTGCGCGAGCAGCTCCGCGTGCGCGCCGCGCAGGCCCGGAACGTCCAGCATCAGGCGGCACTGATCCTGCCAGAGCGCGATCGTGTCGGCGGTGATCCAGCGCGAGGACATGCCGGCCGCGACCGTTGCCGCGTCGGCGGTGAGGAAATCCGCGACGGTCTTGATGCCGAGCGGGGCCATGCGCTCTGCGGTGCGCGGGCCGATGGACGGCGCGCGCTCGATATCGTCGGCGAGCGCGAGGTAGGGTCTGAGGTTGGCCGGTGTCTGTGCAGAGAGCGGCTGGCGCGACGCTTTCGTTGCCGCGGCGGGAGCGGGCCTGGTCGCGGCGAGGGCTGCAGCGCGTGCGGCTGCCTGCTGTGCTGCGCGTGGGGCTTCCACCTCTTTCGCGTAAAGCCTGCTGATGACGCGGTCGTCCTCGGGCAACGTCGCGTCCACGCGACCGGTGGTCATCAACTCGTCGTACATGGCTTCGACCACGCGACGGTCTTCCGCATCGGCGAGACGTTTGGCGAGCGTTTTCGCCGGGATCTTGATCGCGGCCATGATCGTGTCGAGGCCGAGCGAGACGTCGGGCGGCGTCGCGCCGCTTTCGGCGAATGCGCGGTCGAGCACGGTCGCGAAGGCGCTCGCCGCGTAGACGACAAGCTCCGACAGGATGGTGCGGCTCAGCTCGTCGAGCCCGGCCGGAGGGTCGCTGACGCCGAGATGCAGATCGTAATGCACGATCAGTTTCTCGTAGTGGACGTTGGCCTTTTCCGCGCCGCGGCAGACGAGCTCGCGCAGCCAGCCCGGGCCTTCGCCGGCTTCGACCTTGATCTCGCCATGGGCCGCGAGGTGCTGGGCGCGCAGGTCGTTGTAGGAACGCGAGATCGACCACTCCGCCGCGCGGTGGATGGTGTTTTCGGCCTCCGACTGTCCGGTGTGGAAGGGCTGCACAGGATCGGTGACGTAGTGGGAGAGCACGCCCGCGCTCCACACGGCTTCCTCCCAGTCGCCGCGCGCGAGCGCATCCACGACGAGGCCGTACCATTTCTCCGATTGCCCGAGCGCGCCGCCCCAATAGTTGTCGCGCACGTGGAGGACGTGGTTCTTGAAGTCCTTGAACTCGTTGTCGGGGGCCTTCGAGCCCTGCATGTAGATTTCGGCGTGCTTCAGGAAGAGGCGTCGCCAGCCCTCGGCATCCGGGCTTTCGAGCGTGCGCAGCGCATCGAGGGCCAGCTTATGATGCGTGCCCGTGGCGTGGGCGGCGTAGACGATCCGGAACAGCAGGGACATGCGTCTCCCCTCCCAGGGGCATGGGCAACTTTCTCTGGCATTCTTGGGCCGAGTCGGGGCTTGAGGTGAAGGCTCGGCGCGGCTTCGGCTGTGTATGAGTCGATTAGAGAAAGGCGAGAAGTGCTTTCAGCGTCTCGTCGGGGGCTTCCTCGGGAAGAAAATGGCCGCAGTCGAGGGCATGGCCCGTCACCTCTGCCGCCGCCTTCTTGCGCCATTCGGCCAGCACGTCGAATGTCTTGCCGACGATGCCGCGCCCGCCCCAGAGCACGAGCAGGGGCATCGTGATCTTCCGGCGGGCGGCTTCGCTTTCCGCGTCGTGTGCGAGGTCGATGGTCGCGCCGGCGCGGTAATCCTCGCAGGTGGCGTGAATGGTCATGGGGTCGAAGAAGGCTTCGATGTAGTGACGCAGGATCGGTTCGTCGAACGCGCCGTCCGTGCGGCACCACGATGCGATGGTGTGGCGGATGTAGCGGTGCGTGTTGTTGACGATCATCCGTTCCGGGAAGTCGGCCGGCTGGATGAGAAAGAACCAGTGGTAGTAGGCCGTCGCGAAGGCCTGGTCGGTTGCGGCATACATCGTGTCGGTCGGACAGATGTCGAGCAGCGCGAGGCGCTCGACCGTATCCGCATGATCGAGCGCAAGGCGATGGGCCACGCGGGCGCCGCGATCGTGGCCGACGAGGCGGAAGCGCGGGAAGCCGAGCGCGCGCATCAGCGCTACCTGATCGCTTGCCATCGCGCGCTTGGAATACGTCTCGTGATTGCCGCCGCCGGGAGGTTTGCAAGATTTGCCATATCCGCGGAGATCGGCAGCCACCACGGTGAATTTCTTCGCAAGGGGGGCGGCGATCTTGCGCCAGCAGGCGCGGGTCTCGGGATACCCATGCAGCAGGAGCAGCGGCGGCCCCTCGCCGCCCACGGAGGCTGCGATGTCTATGCCGTTGCCCACCGGGATGGTGTGTGATGTAAAGCCCTCGAACATCGGCGGCCTCCTGCTGCCCACCATACCCATAGCGTAGAATCGGGGGAGATCTCATGAAGCTTGTACGGTTCGGAGCCATCGGCGCGGAAAAGCCCGGTCTCGTCGACGCGGACGGAAAGATCCGCGATCTCTCGGCGCATGTGGCCGACATTTCCGGCGACACGCTTGGTGCCGAGAGCCTGGCTCGTCTTCGGGCCATCGATCCGGCTTCCCTGCCGCTCGCGCCCGAGGGCGTGCGTCTCGGCGCGCCGGTGGCGCGTCCGTGGAGCTTCATCGCCATCGGTCTCAACTACGTCGACCACGCCAAGGAGACCGGGCAGGAGATCCCTTCCGAGCCGATCCTCTTCAACAAGCTCGGCAACACCGTTTCCGGCCCGTTCGACGACGTGATCTATCCGAAGGGTGCGAACCGCATGGATTGGGAGGTCGAGATCGCCTTCATCGTCGGCAAGCGCGCGCGCTACGTCGAGGAGAAGGACGCGCTGGACTACATCGCGGGCTATGCGATCTGCAACGATGTCTCCGAGCGGCGCTTTCAGTCGAAGCGGAACGGGCAGTGGGTGAAGGGAAAGGCGTGCGAAACGTTCGGTCCGCTCGGCCCCTGGCTCGTCACGACGGACGAGATCACCGATCCGCACAATCTCTCGATGTCGCTCAAGGTCAACGGCGAAGTGAAGCAGACGGGCTCGACCTCGACGATGATCTTCTCTATCCCGTATCTGCTCTCGTACATCTCGCAGTTCATGGTGCTCGAAGCGGGCGACGTGGTGACGACGGGCACGCCGCCGGGTGTCGGTTGCGGGATGAAGCCGCCGCAGTATCTCGTTGCCGGCGATGTGATGGAGCTCGAAATCGAAGGGCTCGGCCTGCAGCGGCAGACGGTGGTTCCGTTCACGGGCTGATGGGGAGCAGCCCGGCTTCACGCGCTGCGCCTTCGCGCTCGATCGTCAGCGTGGCGGGGCCGTCCCGCGTCGTGAAGGCTGCGGTTGCTCGCTCTGCATTTGCCGCCGCGCCCTTCTGCTCCGTCCAGCCGCGCGCAGAAAGCTCGCGCGGTAGGTCTCGAGATCAGCGGACCGAGAACTTGAACGGGATCGAAACGACGAGCGGTCCGTCGTTTGCGTCGCTCGGCATCGGCGGGAACGGGGCGGCGCGCGTGATCGACGCGATGGCCGCGTCGTCCAGGATCTGGTGGCCCGAGCTCTTGGTGACCTCGCTCGAGAGAAGCTCGCCCTGCTGCCCCACCGTGAAGCGCACGATGACGGTTCCTACGCGCTGTGAGCGCGGGCTCACCTTCTTGCGCGAGATGTGAGAGTAGAGCCGGCCGCGATAGGCGGAGATTGCCGTCGCGCGTCCGCCCTCTTGTTTGGCGCCCGTCGCGCGCTGCTCTTCGACCGACATTTCCGTCTGCTCGATGACGGCGACCTGCTCGATCTCCTGGATTTCCTTGATCTCGTCGGGCTCGGTCTGCTCGACCACCTCATCGGGCGTTTCACGCAGCTCTTCGGGCTCGGGCGCGAGGACGACCTCTTCCTGCTGGGGGCCGAACTCCGAGCCGATCACATGCGGGATGTCTTCAGCAGGCGGGGGAGGCTTGACCTCCTCGATGGGGGCCGCGGCCGCCAGCATCGGCGGGGGCGCCTCGACGGCCGCGATATCGACCTCCGCTTCTCCCATGCGCGCGAAGCCTTCGAGGGCAATGCCCTGCTCGACGACGAACGTATCCTGGCCTGACCCTTCATCGAGCGAGGCGCCGCCCGGCGATATCAGCAGGACGCCGACCAGCGCGCCGTGCAAGGCGACGGAGAACAGCCATGTGACGGCGCGCAGGGTCATCGGGAAAACCGGCTCTCCGATCCTGTGTTACTGCTGCATATCCGCAGCTCGGGGCTGGGACAGCAGCGATACGCGGCCGTAACCGCTCTCGCCCACGCGTCCCAGGACGTCCATCACATCTCCGTAGGCGTTTTTCTTGTCGGCGCGCACGTAGACGACGGCATCGCCTTCGCTTTCGCGCAGCGCGCGCAATCTCGGAACCAGCCCCTCCTGCGAGACCTGCTCGTCGCGCACGTAAAGCTCGCCTTCGCCGGTGAGAGACACCACCATCGGTTTCTGGGCCTGGCTGACGCGCGTGGCAGCGGTGCTCGGCAGCTCGAGCGGAACGCCGGCGATCATGAGGGGTGCGGCGACCATGAAGATGATCAGCAGCACCAGCATCACGTCGACCATCGGCGTGATATTGATCTCGGCGACCGGGCGATAGCCGCCGTCGTCCTCATCGCCGGCAGGCGCGCCGTTTCCGACCGACATGCCCATCAGAAGGACGCTCCCGCACGCAGCGGCTCAGCGCCGCCTGCGCCGCGCGCCTGTGCATCGGATTGGGGCTGAGAGAGCCGTCGTGCGAGCTCGGTGATCGTCGTATTGCCGCGGTTCGCGCCGCGCCCGAGCGAGACGGCGATCTGGTTATAGGCCATCACCGCCGGGATCGCGGCGGCGAGGCCAAGGGCGGTGACGAACAGGGCCTCGGCGATGCCGGGCGCCACGACCGCGAGCGACGTATCCTTCTGCGAGGCGATGGCGGTGAAGCTGTTCATGATGCCCCAGACAGTGCCGAAGAGGCCGATGAAGGGCGCGGCGGAGCCGGTCGTCGCGAGGAACGGCAGCCCCGCTTCGAGCCTTTGCAGCTCCGCCTTGAGGGCGCCGCGCATGGAGCGTTCGAGCCGCGCACGCAGATCGGTGCGCGACTCGTTGCGCGATGCGCCTTCGTTGGCTTCGCTGTGGGCGGCCGACAGCAGCGTGCGCACCAGCCCGCGCGGGGCGTCGGTGAGCGTGTCGTTGCCGACGGTACGCTCGAGGCGCTTCAGCTCGCGGCGGAGCTTTGCCAGGCGAACGGCTTTCTCGAAAATGATCGCCCAGCATGTCACGGACAGCACGACCAGGATCACCATCACCGCCTTAACGACGGGGTCGGCGTCGAAGATAAAATCCCAGATCGACAGACTGTGATGGACGGCCTCGGGGCCAACTTGCTCCACAGTGAATACCCTTTGCTACGCTGCTACTTCGACAGTTCGACGTCGGTGAGCGATTTGACCGAGAGGCGCCCGAGGCAATCCTCGATCGCGCTGGCGGGGCCCTTGCACTCCATGACGTCGTTGATCAGGAAGCTGCCGATTTCGTCGCATTTGTTATCGAGATCGAACAGTTTGACGGTGCGCTTTTTCGGCTTGAGGGGGGCCAGGTCCATCGCGAAGCGGCGGCCGATGACGCCGTTCTTCTGGAACAGCACGAGGTCGAGCTTCAGGCTCTCGTATTCGGTCGGGCTGTCGTTGTTGACGACCAAGTAAGCGCGGCAACCGTTTCCTTGGCCCTCGAGCTTGTTAAGCTCGACGGACAGGCCGGCGTCTTGCGCCGCGGCGGGAAGACCGCCGAGGGAGAGGGTGGCAAGGGCGACAATGCCGAGGGCGCTGCCTCTGGTGCGGGTGAGCAGGGTCAAAAAAACCTCCTAGACTTGCAGAATTCCGGCTGTCGGCTTGCTTGGTTTGCCCGTTCTGCCACGCTGACCGGGGCGCGCTGCAAGCTCTTTGTCTCGTTCCATTATAACCTGACACGGCATCTCCGTCCCGCCGCAGTTGCGCTGTGTCAGAGCCCTCAAGTCCCGCCGCCTAGGCCGTTGGCATTGTGTCGGTTTGACGCAGAGAGCCGCTGGTCAATATCCCAACATCGTGGCCGGAATCAACCGATCGCATCTCGAGGGTCGCGCTTCGGAGACGATCCGTGAACGTCTCGCAGGATCGAGGCTTCGCTCCATCCTTTGCCGAAGGTTCGGCGCGTGGCCGAAATCGGGAAAAATTTCCGCTCAATATGCCCTGGGACGGCGATTGGGATCGAGTCTCTCTTTCCAGCGTGCGATGCATCTCTGGCCAGAGCTGCGGGTGCTTGGTTCATGATATATCTCATTGAATTCAAATGATTTTATGGATTTTCTTGGACGATTGGACGGAACGACTCCGAAGGCCTTCACCTCACGTGCCGGCCTAAAGGCGTGAGCGGAATGCATCCTCCGTATCGAAACGGACGGTATGATGCGGACGAGCAACACCTGATGTGGTTTCGCATTTCCCGGGTTGGATCGGGAATTTGTACCTATTGTCGCAGCCTTCTCTCTCAGACATTGCTGATTTTGACTTAAACGTGGCGAACCGGACGGAAATTATCTGCTGTGTATCGCCCTCCGTATTACGCCTGAGGGGAGGTGGGGATGAGCGGTTTTTCGAACAGGTATGCAATTTTTGCGGTCGGGCTCGTGGGGATGGGCTCGGCGGCGCTTGGGCAGAACGCTGCCCAGCCGGCCGAAGGGCAGCTGCCCGAGGTCGAGGTCATCCAGCAAAAGGCGCCGCCAGCGAAAAAGAAGGCCGCTCCCCTCGCGAAAAAGGCGGCTCCGCCGGCCGCGGTGCCCACCCCCGTCGCGCCGCCGCAGGAGGTGTTCGACGAGGAGGCTCCGGCGCTGGCCAACTCGCCTTACGGTTCACCCGCTAGCGGCGGTGCCCAGGCTCGCGCCGAGCAGTCCGCACAGACGCCGATCAGCCCAACCCAACTCATTCCCGAAAACCTGGACGGGTTCTCCGCAGCGGCGACGAACCTCACGTCAGACGTGCTGACAGAGCGCCAGCCGCGCAACATCAACGAGGCGCTGACGCGCGTGCCGGGCGTGACCGTCATCAACGACGACGCGAACGCGCATCACGGCGGCATCGCGGTCCGCGGCTCGCCGCCCCGGCGCTCGCGCAAGATGCTGATCATGGAGGACGGACACGCCGTCAATCTTGCGCTCTGGCTCGATCCTTCCGTCCATTACTGGGCGCCCATCGACCGCCTGGAGAGCATCGAGGTTCTGCGCGGCACCGTCATCACCCACGGACCGAACAACAACTTCGGCGTGATCAACGCGCGCAATCTTTCACCTTTCGGCCCGAACGAGACGGTGATCAGCTCGTCGATCGGGTTCACGAAGACCAAGCGCGGCAGTTTCAGGCCGATCGACGAGGTGGAGATCGACAACGGGGACGTGGACATCGATTTCGACGATCCCGTCTCCCGCAAGTCCCGCACCGACGTTTCGGGCCGCTGGCACGTCCATACGCGCCAGAGCTTCGACAACGTCGGCGTCGTTGCCTCCTATACCGGTGCGGACGTCCAGGGCGCGTGGGATACGGAGCGGCTGCGCTTCAACGATTTCTACGGTGCCATCGGCTGGAAGGGCAGCAGCTCGGATCTCGTCGTGTCGTCCATGTACGCCCGGCAGCGCGACGACTACGACGAGCAGAACTTCCTGGGCGGGTTCGAAATCGAGGGTGCGGCCAACGAGGCCGAGGCTTCCGCGGTTGCGGCCGGGCTGGCCGAGCAGCAGTTCAAATGGCTGAAGCACTGCAAGACCTGCTTTGCGCCGGCCTCCGGGCTCAATACCTACACGGGCGAGATCTGGCGCGGTCACGTGGTCCACAACGCCTATATCGACGAGGACACCACAGTCACGAGCCGCTTTTATGCAGGCTATCACCGTCGCGACCGGTATCAGCTCCTCATCCCTCAATCCAATCCGAGCGGAATTCCGGGCGAGGCCCCCGAGATCGAAGACGGCGACGATGGGCTCAACAACATCGAGCTTGGCATCGACAGCATGTTCGGGCGTTTGCGCACTTTCCGGCACGTGGGCGGCGAGGTGCGCACCGAGTTCGCAAACCGCCAGATTCTCGGGTTCAGGAACGATATTCAGGCGGGCATCCGCTACGAATACCAGGACATGAGCAACAAAAACGTGCTCGGGCTCGAGAACGAGATCCTGAAGGACGGAAACAAGGGCGCGCTGACGTTCTTCGACCGCTCGCTTGATGCCAACACCGTGTCGGCGTTCCTGCAAACGAACATCTACGCCGCGCGCGATTTCAATGTCGTGCCCGGCGTCCGGTTCGAGTGGTTCGAGGTTGGCCGCCGCAACCGCGTCGTTGCCGCCGAAGAAGGCGAAGCGGAAATCGAGAACGGGAATCTCGAAATCGAGAACATCGATTTCTCGCCCGATCCGGCACGGGAGCGGTTCTCGAGCTTCAACGCTCTGCCCGGCGTCTCGTTCGCCTATACCGGCTTCAACAGGACGACGGTGTTCGGCGGGTATAATCGCGGCCTGACCACGACGGTGCTCCGAAACGAGGATTTCCCGGCACCGGACGAGATCGGCGACAACTTCAACATCGGTCTCAGAAGCACGGCCATCCGCGGCTTCGACTTCGAGGTGGTGGGCTTCCACCAGCGGTTCAAGAACTTCCAGTATGGAGAGTCGTTCTCGGCGGTGACCAGCGATCGCGAGTTCGGCCGTGCAGAGCGCGCGGAGATCTCGGGCGTCGAGCTTTACGGGCGCCTCAACTCCCAGCCGTTCACGGGCGGTGACTACAACTTCTTCGCCGAGAGCAACTATACCTACTCTCGCGCCACCCTCGAGAAGGCGTACGCCTATGACGACGACGGTGACATCGTGGGAAGCTACAGCGGCAACCGGATCCCGGAGACGCCGTGGCACGTGGCGGCCCTCACGCTCGGTGTCGAGCAGAAGACCGGCTGGCGCTGGGATGCGAGCGTGACCTGGACGTACCGGGGCTCGTTCTACACCGACGCAGCCAATACGCCTTACGGCTACGGCTTCGAAATCGAGGACGAAGGCGGCGGCGAGTTCGAAATCGAGGAGGCTGGCGAAAGCGGCGGCGT
>ERZ869909.136-NODE-136-length-111216-cov-5.036522_pt1 | contig 111216 bp, 110 predicted proteins | sample MGYA00520892_ERZ869909 | MGnify/ENA primary metagenome ERZ869909 (study PRJEB32215, sample SAMEA104723947) | bioreactor metagenome | biome: bioreactor; feature: anaerobic bioreactor; material: water | place: China | collected 2015-03-12 ... | reverse complement strand
TGACTGGTGCGATACACGCATAACCACCAACGAGAACTAAAATGCGACGGTTATTGGTTTACAAGGAATAAAAGATAGCCACACTTAGCGTGCGTACGGGGTTGGTTACGCTATTGACACCGAGAGGCTAATGGGAGACCCCGATATTTAGAAAAACAAACCCGCGCGAAGCGGGCTTGTTGACTTAGGGATCTGAGTCCGAAGGTTAGTTCCGGCAGTTAGCTGGAACCCACTTGTGAACAGTTCCAGGCGCTGAACACGCCCATTCAACACCTGTGTCACTTTCAGTTGCAGTAAAAGTTAGAGCAACATCATCGCCATTGGCATCTACAGTTACTAAGAAACTCGGGCCAGCGTTGTCACAAGATGTGATTGTAGTATTACCAATAACAGATGCTGCGCCAGTACTAATTCCTGCGCAAGCAGTTGGTGCACCGGTTACTAGGTTTTCTGTCATAGTTGAGCGGACTGCAGCGGCAACACCTATACCTTCTGAAACAATTGCACGCTTGGTATAATCCTGGTAAGCAGGCAAAGCAACAGCAGCCAAAATACCAATAATCGCCACAACGATCATCAATTCAATTAAAGTGAAACCCTGCTGGGTTTTTTGGATTGCTTTCATGGGTAAAACTCCTGAGTTGTTAACAGCCAATCAAAGGCTACCTCTTATTCTGCGGTAAATTACCAAATGCGCAAGTTGAAATGCGTATTTTTTTTAATTTTTTTTATCAGATTGATTTTTATAGAAAATAAACCTGTTTTGTTGCCAAAACAGCCAAGTGATAACTAGTAAAAAAGTATTAGTTATCGGATCTGTCTGGCCAGTAATTCCACCCAAATGGGTTGGTTTTGCGCTGGTGTAAGCTTAAGCCAGCCAAGAAACGCCCCTGTTTAAGAAACAAACACTGTTGGTTTATTTATGCATCGGGCATCTGGCTCAAAAAATCAGAGAATCGGGGTCTGATTCACTTTTTCTCAGGGTGTTGAACGCAACGCCAGCGCCGCTTGCTGGATAAAATCAAACACCTGCTGGTAGTGGCGCTGGGTCAGTACCCGTTGCAATACTTCACGGCTAAAGTTCAGGTAATCATGTACCAGTGCATGACGCAGGCCAATGATTTTCCGCCATTGGCCCAGCTCTTCTGCTGTGAGCAAACCAAGCTGACTGAGATTTTCGAAGCTGCTGTAGGCATCGGCCGGTGCGCTGCCTTGCTGTTGGGGGAGGGCATATCCCGCAGCCAACAAACCGGCGCTAAATGGGATAGTGTCTTTCTGACGCTGCAAGAATGGTTGCTCCCAGTGTCCTCTTACTGAGAGGTATTATGCTGGTTTATGCATCAATACATCGCTATAATCTTCTATGCATATTCATGGTTTCAGCACGTTTAACTATCTGGAGTAGCTATGCCAACTTGCTGGATCATCGCTGGGCCGAATGGTGCAGGTAAAACGACATTTGCTTTGGAGTTTTTGCCAACAGTTGCAGCCTGTCGCCACTTTATCAATGCTGATCTCATTGCTGCAGGTTTGGCACCTTTGGCACCAGAGACTGAAATGATCAATGCAAGTAAGCTGTTACTACAAGAAATTCAAAGTCGAATACAGAATCGCGAGTCTTTTGCGTTTGAAACCACCCTATCTGGTAGAGGGTATTTAAAGTTGGTCAAACAGCTGCAAGCGTCAGGGTGGCAAGTTGAGCTGATATATCTTGCATTGCCAAGTGAAGAAGTTTCGCGACTGCGAGTTGCGGAAAGAGTGAAACATGGTGGGCATAACATTCCTTTGCAGGATATTAAGCGCCGCTTCCCTCGTAGCTTAACAAACTTATTTAGTGAATACGGGCCCATAGTTGATTATTGTCAATGCTATATGAATGCTGATGAAGAGCCGGAACTGGTTTTTGAGCAGCGAGGTTCAAGCATTACTGTTCACCATCCGATGATGTATCAGCTTTTAAAAGAGAGGATTATCCATGTCTGAGTCACCAGCAAAAAGTCGTAAAGCACAGGAAACGCATGACTCTTTACGAAAAGCGGTACAGCATGCCCTTGCGCGAAAGCGAATGCTGGGCCAGTACAGTGTGCAATGGCGAGCTAATCAAGTGGTTCTGGAGGGGGATGATGCGCCAACAATGTCCAATGAGGTAGGCGCTGTTTAGTAAAGTCGGGGCAGATTCACATTTCTGTTAGGAGAATCGGGGTGGAGAATCGGGGTCAGATTCACTTTTTTCTCAGGGTGTTGAACGCAGCGCCGGCGCCGCCTGCGGATGATGACAAACTGAAGCGACTACTCAAGTACCAAAAGAATCATGGTATACTTGTAAAAGCTACTGCTTAACTGGTACTGGTATTTGCCAGTTTGTACACTGCAATAAATGATTGCTTGATGCACTGAATGAATACAGTGAGGTGATAATGAGACCATCCATAGCATTGGCGACACACAGAGCTGAGATTCGCGCCATTATTGCTGCTCATAACACTAAAAATGCACGGGTTTTTGGTTCTGTGGTGCGTGGTGATGATACCGACTTGAGCGATCTTGACATTCTGGTTGACCCTACAGCAGACACCACCTTATTCGACATTGGAGCTATTCGGCATGAGTTGCTACAGTTGTTGCAAGTTCCAGTGGATGTGGTAACCCCTGCCGCTTTACCTGAAGCCTTTCGTGCTGAAGTGCTCTCTGAAGCAATTCCTGTATGAGTGGCAAACAGATCAGACTCGACGGTTATCTCGGTCATATCACTGAAGCCATTGAGCGAATTGAAAGCTACACCGAGGATATGGATGAACTAAGCTTCCTTGACAGTGAACTTGTTCAGGATGCGGTGATTCGTAATCTTGAAGTGATTGGGGAAGCCAGCCGAAATATTGAAAAGCATTTTCCGGAATTTACCCAGGCACATCCCGATCTCCCGCTGGCTTATGCCTATCAAATGAGAAATGCGTTAGCGCATGGTTATTTCAAAATTGACTTTGAAATAGTCTGGAAAACCATCGAACATGATTTGCCCAATTTATATCAACAGATCACCTTATTAAAGCCAAAGAAAAACTGACGTTTTATAACCCAAACAACGCCAGTTGGATAAAATCAAACACCTGTTGATAGTGGCGCTGGGTCAGTACCCGTTGCAACACCTCACGGCTAAAGTTCAGCTAGTCGTATATCTGCACATGGTTGGTTAGAGCGTTGGAGGAAATAAAATCAACGCCGGTGGCCGTGCTATCCAAAAGCCATCCATGAGACCATCGAGAGCTGCTTTGCAGGTGGCCCGGCCTATAGTGCCATTTACCTGCGGTTAGGTTTGGTGTATTTTAGATGCAATTATGCACCAAATGAAGGGGGGAACCTTATGGCCCGTCAGAGTATTACGTTAAGTCAGCCAAACGATGAATGGTTGCAACAGCAAATAAAAGAAGGCGCTGAGTATAGCAGCAAAAGTGAGTTGATTAATGAGCTTATCCGCAACGCTCGACGTGCTACTGCCATTAATAACAGGCTGGCTCAGGCCGAGCAAAGTGATTTTACCCACCAAGGCGCAGATGAGATGTTGCGGGAGTTTAAGCAGGGCTTAGCTAAGAATGTATGAGGTGAGGCTGTCTCAACTGGCAAAAGAGGATTTACGACGTATTTATTACTATGGAGTAGAGCACTTTGGTCAGCAGCAGGCCAATAGTTATTTTTACGCTTTTTTTACGATGTTTGATAGCATCGCTGAAAATCCGTTTTTGTATCAATCAGTAGATCATATCCGTCCTGGTTATCACAGATGCACTTGTGGCGCTGACCATATTTATTACCGTATCCAAGGCAACTACATAGACATTATGGCAATTCTGGGATCGCAGGATGGTCAGGGCTGGTTGGTTTAACGATCAAAAGAAGTACGCTTAGTTTACGATTACCAGACTCCTTGCACCAACAGGTTAAGGCTCTGGCAAAAAAGGATGGTGTTTCGATTAATCAGTTTGTGTCCTCTGCCGTGGCAGAAAAAATGACCGCCTTATTGACGGAAGAGTATCTGCAAGCCCGCCAGCAGCAAGGCAATGAACAAGCTTTTCTTGCCAGTATGCACAAGGTAGCTGACGCAGATCCTGCGGATTACGATAAGCTAAAGTAGCCGCTTAAGAACCAAACAATGCCAGCCGGCCAATAAACTCCTGGCCATGCTGGCTTAACAGCCAGGCGATCAGCATGGCGTTGCCCAGCACCACCAGCCAGAATTCGCGCTGAAAACGAAACTTACGGCGTTTATGCGCCAGCTTCTTTTGTGCCAGCAAAGCGCCCGGCCAGCCCCCGATAAAGCTGTACAATTGCAGGCTTTCTTCCGGCAGGCGTTGCACCTGGCCACTCACTGCTGCGGCCTTGTCTTGTTGATACAGCCAGTAGGTAAAGAGGCTGGCTTCGATGTACAAAATAGGCAGCACATACGGCAGGCTGCCAAACAACAGGGCAATGATCAGCAGCATCAAAAAACCACTGCGAAAATACAGCGACACATCCTCGGCATAGCCCAGATCAATGGTTTGGCTGGTTTTGCCAGGTAGGAGGTGCTGTTTTTCTGCGTCGGTAAATTGCAACTGAGTGGCGATGGGGCGGCCATGTTTATCGGTGCTTAGGGTAAATTGCAGCTCGTCGCCGAGTTCAGGGCGAGCCGATTTGGTGACAAAATCACGGATATGAAAAAACAGCTTTTGCTGGCTTTGCTGGCAGATTAGAAATCCGAAGCCTTTCACATCCTGCCAGAACACCACCCGCCCGGTGCGCGGCGTGTCTGATTGCTGCATGGCTTGTCTTCAAGGTTGCTGAGAGTACCTGTTTGAGTGTAACAGAAGCCGACAGTTCCGTGTCAGTTTTTTGGTGGTAGTCAGCCTGCTGTTGCAGGCTGCTAGCTGTAGTGGTCACTGCTTAATCTGCAACCGCATCGATAAATCAATGGCTTGTACATGCTTGGTGAGTGCGCCTGAGGAAATAAAATCCACCCCGGTCGCTGCCAGCTCGCGCAACCGTTCGCTGGTGATATTGCCGGAGACTTCCAGTTTGGCTTGCTGCTGATTGATGGCAACGGCCTGCTGAATATCGGCCAGGCTGAAGTTATCCAGCATAATAATATCGGCACCAGCCGTCAGCGCTTGTTGCAGCTCTGTCAGGCTTTCTACTTCCACCTCTACCGGCTTGCCGGGAAAGTTGCTGCGGGCCTGAGCGACTGCTTTGTCGATGCCACCGGCGGCGGCGATGTGGTTCTCTTTGATAAGAAACGCATCGAACAGACCAATGCGGTGGTTTTGGCCACCACCGCACAGCACGGCGTATTTTTGTGCCAGCCGCAGGCCGGGGATAGTTTTACGGGTATCCAGCAATTGGGTGCGGCTGCCGGCTAATTGCTGCACATACAGATCCGTGGTGGTGGCGGTGCCGCTTAAGCTTTGCAGAAAATTCAGCGCGCTGCGCTCGCCGGTCAGCAGGCTGCGGGCCTTGCCCTGCAAACGACACAACAATTGGTTCGGGGCGACGCTGTCACCGTCCTGCACCTGCCAGTCCAGTCGCACGCTGGGGTCCAGTTGCTGAAAGACTTCATTGACCCAGGCCACCCCACAGATGATAGCGGCCTCCCGGCTGATGATGGTGGCACTGGCTTGCTGGTCGGCCGGGATCAGGCTGGCAGTGATATCGCCTTGCTCGACCGGCAAATTGCCTAAATCTTCTGCCAGCGCGGCGGCAACAGAAGCGCGAATATGGTGCTGCAGTTCAGCGGTAATGGTCATCGACATAGGAATCAGCGTTGTATCAGGGTCAGTTGGTTGGCTTGTTGGTTGAATTCTAACTGGTTCAGTGCACTCATGCCTAATAAAATCTCGGTGCCACTCAGATTGGGCACGATGCTGGCTTCCACCTGCTGCAACCGGATATCACCCAACTGCAACTCATCAATCTGGCTGCGCCAGGCATCCGCCACGCCATTGGCGGTCATCACCTGAATACGCTGGCCTCTGGCTAAACCCAGCCGCCTGGCGGCTTGCTCGGACACCGCCACGGTGGTGGCACCGGTATCGAGCATAAAATCGGCTGGCAGGCCATTGATCAGGGCCGTACCAACATAATGCCCCGAGCGGTTACGAACCAGAGTCGTGCGGGTTTCCCCTTGTACGCCCTGTACACTCTGCAGTTGTTGGTTGGGGTTGCTCTGATTGTGCAAATAGCCCTGAAACCACCAGACCAGCAAGCCAAGCAGCAACAGCCAGGCAATCACGGTAAAGCTTTTGCCGATATATTCTGTCGATTCAGTTGGTTGCTTTTCTGTCATGCTATTTCTCTTCTCGCCCCGACCAGTGGTATGATACGACAAAGCTGCTCTTGCCAACAGGAAACTTATGCTGTCATCCCCGGTTCATTGTGTACGCCAGTCGCCGCATTGCGATCAGCGGCCCGATGGTGAACGCATCAGTTTGCTGGTTGTCCACAATATTAGTTTGCCACCAGGCCAGTTTGTTCCTGCCGGAGCGCAACAACGCCACATTGACGATTTTTTTCTGGGCCAACTGGATGTGGCGGCTCACCCTTTTTTTGCTGAGATTGCCCATTTGCGGGTGTCGGCCCATTGTGTGATTTGGCGCGATGGTCAGATCTGGCAGTACGTGCCTTTTGCCAAGCGCGCCTGGCACGCCGGTGTCAGTTGCTTTGATGGCCGGGATCAATGCAATGATTTTTCGATTGGTATTGAGTTAGAAGGTACCGATGATTTGCCGTATACTGATGCACAGTACCAGAGCTTAACGCGCTTAACCCGCTGGTTGATGCAGCAGTACCCGGCCATTACCCCAGAGCGGATCACCGGACATCAACACATAGCGCCAACACGTAAAACGGACCCCGGCCCGGCCTTTGACTGGCAACGTTACCGGGTGGCCTTACAGGAGAGCACTTTATGACCTTAGTGAGTATGTTATTGGCCCTGATTGTTGAACGGTTGGCCGCCCGCAGTGAGCTGTGGCAGGGCAGTCGTTATGTCAAAAGCTGGTTTTCACTGACCGCAGACAGCAAGCTGGCCCAGGTGGCTCAGCACCCAATTGGCCAGTACGGTTGGATTTTGCTGCCTGGCCTTTTGGTGTGGTTGCTGCTCTGCCTGATTGACCAATGGCTGGTGACCACCCTGGTGAATGCCTTGCTGTTGTTGTTGGCGATTGGTTGCTGGCACTACCGCCAGCTGTATAAGCAGTTTTTAAACGCGCAGGATCGTAACGACGATGAAGCCGCTTTTTTGGCGATGCAGCAAATTCGCCAGCACAGTGGTTTGCAGTCGGACGATGCCAGCTATGGCCAAAGCCTTATTTGGCTGAACTTCCGCTATTATGCCGCTGTGTTGTTCTGGTTTTTAGTGCTGGGCGCTTTTGGCATCATTACGTATGTGATTTTGCGCCAGTTGAACCAACCGAGCCACAGCGAAGATCCACAAATGCTGCAGCTGGAGGCGTTGCTGCAGCAAGATCATGAAGGCACGCCAGCTTACCAGCGCCTGATGCATATTGCCGACTGGTTCCCGGCCCGCTTGTTTGGCATTGGTTTTGCTCTGGTCGGTTATTTCTCCCGTGCATCCAGTGCCTTGCTCGGCTACTTTCTGGACTTCACCAGCCCGAACGAGCAGGTGGTGCTGGATGTCGCCACTGCAGCCGAGCCGATTGATGAAACCCTGCTCAATACCGCTGAAGAAACGGCAACCATGGTGCAACTGGCTAAACGCAATATTCTGTTCTTCCTGGCCTTTACTGCCATCCTGACCCTGGCTGGCTGGTTAGGCTAACACTTTTTCAGTCTGCCCATTCACTCTACCAACAAAGCCGCTCTGTATAGCGGCTTTGTTTTGCCTGCCACAAGCCAATCTGGTCATACCAATTTGGTTTGTTCCTGTTTACCTAAAGTTACTTAGAGCCTTAGCTCTAACTTTTTTGCTGGTTTGCGTCTGCATACTTCTTCTGCTTTATTTACTTGTTATGCAGAAACTGATACCTTAACCACCCTAACGGATAATTGGTCTTACCAATTTACACGGTTTGCACAGCTTAGATGGCGGATGGCGCTTTTGATTATTAAACCAGCCAAATTATCGGATCGCATTGTCGAGCAGTTGGAGCATATGCTGCTGGAGGGCAGTTTTACGCCCGGGCAAAAGCTGCCGCCCGAGCGTGAGCTGGCGCTGCAGTTTGAAGTGTCGCGGCCGTCGCTGCGTGAAGCGATCCAAAAATTAGAAGCCAAGGGGCTGGTCAAGCGGCGCCAGGGCGGTGGTACCTATGTCTGCGATAATCTGGCGGTGGGCTTAACCGATCCTTTGTTTGAATTGATCGCCCGCCATCCCGAGTCGCAGTTTGATTTGCTGGAGTTTCGCCACGCCTTAGAAGGTATCTGTGCTTACTATGCCGCACTGCGTGGAACCGCTGCTGACTTCTCGCAGATAGAGCAGCGCTACCAAAGCATTTGTCAGGCCCAGGCCAATGCCGATTTGGCGGCTGAGTCGCGGGCAGTGGGCGCTTTTCACCAGGCGGTGGCGGAAGCCTCACACAATGTGGTGTTGCTGCACCTGGTGCGTGGCATGACGCCGTTGGTCGAGCAAAATATTCATGCCAACCTGGCCACCATTCAGCAAAAACCAGAAATCAAGGCGCAACTGAACGCCCATCGGGAACATCTGATGGAAGCCATTGTTCAGGGCGAACCGGAAAAAGCACGTCAGGCAAGCCACCGGCACCTGGCCTATATCGAAGAAGCTCTGCTTGAAGTGGGTAAAGAGCGCTCCCGGCTGGAGCGTTCTTTGCGCCGTTCGCAACAGGGCGATGCACATTAACACAGCATGCAATGCTGAACTGTGAACAACCAAAGGAATCCCGATATGTCTGAAGTCAGTCAAGTGGACATCGACGCACTCGAAACCAAAGAGTGGCTGCAAGCGCTGGAGTCAGTGGTCCGTGAAGAAGGTGTTGAACGTGCCCAGTTCTTACTGGAGCAGGTGCTGGAGCAAGCCCGGCTGGAAGGCGTGGACATGCCTACCGGCGTCACCACCAACTACATCAATACCATTCCGCCGCAGGATGAGCCGGCCTACCCGGGCGATGTCAATCTGGAGCGGCGTATTCGTTCGGTGATCCGCTGGAATGCCATCATGATTGTGCTGCGGGCTTCGAAAAAAGATCTGGAGCTGGGCGGCCATATGGCGTCTTTTCAGTCGTCGGCGGCTTTTTACGAAACCTGTTTCAACCACTTTTTCCGTGCACCGAACGACAAAGATGGTGGTGATTTGGTGTTTTACCAGGGTCATATCTCCCCCGGTATTTATGCCCGTGCTTTTGTCGAGGGCCGCTTAACGGCTGAACAACTGGACAACTTCCGGCAGGAAGTGGGTGGCAAGGGGTTATCAAGCTACCCGCACCCGAAGCTGATGCCGGAATTTTGGCAGTTCCCAACGGTGTCAATGGGCCTTGGTCCTATTGCCGCCATTTACCAGGCTCGTTTCTTAAAGTACTTAAACGGCCGTGGTTTAAAAGATACCAGCCAACAGCGCGTCTATGCCTTTTTAGGCGATGGTGAGATGGATGAGCCAGAGTCTCGGGGTGCCATTTCCTTTGCTGCCCGTGAGGGCCTCGGCAACCTGTGCTTCCTGGTCAACTGCAACCTGCAGCGGCTGGATGGCCCGGTGATGGGCAACGGCAAAATCATTCAGGAGCTGGAAGGTCTGTTCCGCGGTGCTGGCTGGAACGTGATCAAAGTGGTGTGGGGCAGTGGCTGGGACAAGCTGCTGGCCAAAGACACCACCGGTAAATTGCTGGAGCTGATGAACGAAACCGTCGATGGCGATTACCAGACCTACAAATCCAAAGATGGCGCTTATGTGCGTAAGCATTTCTTTGGCCGTTACCCGGAAACCGCCGCCCTGGTCGCCGACATGACCGACGAAGAAATCTTTGCTTTAAAGCGCGGTGGCCATGAGCCATCCAAGCTGTATGCGGCTTTTAAAGCGGCGCAGGAGTGCAGCGATAAGCCCACCGTGATTCTGGCGAAAACCGTCAAAGGCTACGGCATGGGTGAAGCCGCCGAGGGCAAGAACATTGCCCACCAGGTGAAGAAAATGGACATGACGCATGTGAAGCAAATTCGCAAGCGTTTGAAGTTGGAAGATTTTATCAGCGAAGATCAGGTCGACGAGCTGCCATACATCACGCTGGAGGAAGGCACGCCGGAGCACCGCTATCTGCATGAGCGCCGCAAAGCACTGCATGGCTATACGCCGGTACGTTTACCACGCTTTAGCGACGAACTGACCCTGCCAGAGCTAAATGCCTTTGAGCCGCTGCTGGAAGAGCAAAAGCGTGATATCTCTACCACCATGGGCTTTGTGCGTGCGCTGAATATCCTGTTAAAAGACAAGCACATCGGTAAGCAGATTGTACCTATTATTGCCGATGAAGCCCGTACCTTTGGTATGGAAGGCTTGTTCCGTCAGATTGGTATTTACAACCCGCGCGGTCAGGGTTATACGCCGGAAGATCGCTCTGTGGTGTCCTACTACAAAGAAGATGTGTCTGGCCAGGTGTTGCAAGAAGGCATCAACGAGCTGGGGGCTATGTCGTCCTGGGTGGCGGCGGCGACCTCATACAGCACCAACGATTTGCCGATGATCCCGTTTTACATCTACTACTCGATGTTTGGTTTCCAGCGGGTGGGTGATATGGCCTGGCTGGCCGGTGATCAGCAGGCGCGGGGTTTTCTGCTGGGTGCCACCGCCGGTCGTACCACACTGAATGGTGAAGGCTTGCAGCACGAAGACGGCCACAGCCATATTCAGGCCGGTACCGTACCCAACTGCATTTCCTACGATCCAACCTATGCTTACGAGCTGGCGGTGATCATTCAGGATGGTATTCGTCGCATGTACGGCCCTGAACAGGAAAACATCTACTACTACATCACGGTGATGAATGAGAACTATCATCACGGTGCTATGCCAGAAGGCGTGGAAGAGGGCATTCGCCGCGGTATCTATAAGCTGGAAAGCTTAACCGGCGACAAAGCCCAGGTGCAGCTGCTGGGTTCTGGCACCATCCTGAATGAAGTACGCAAGGCAGCACAAATCTTAAGCGAAGAGTACAGCATTGGCTCCAATGTCTACTCCGTGACCTCGTTCAACGAGCTGGCGCGGGACGGTCAGGACTGCGAGCGCTTTAACATGCTGCACCCGGAAGCCGGGGAAAAAGTGCCTTACATCGCTACCGTGATGAATAGCGCTCCGGCCATTGCCGCGACTGATTACATGAAGAGCTACGCTGAGCAGGTACGGGCTTTTGTACCGGCCGATTCGTACAAGGTGCTGGGTACCGATGGCTTTGGTCGCTCCGACAGCCGCGAAAACCTGCGTCGTCACTTTGAAGTAAACGCTGGCTACATTGTGGTGGCGGCGCTGAATGAACTGGCGAAAAAAGGCACGTTGAAGAAGTCGGTGGTGGCCGAGGCCATCAAAAAATTCGACATCGACAGCGATAAAATCAACCCACTGTACGCCTAAGAGGATGACCAATGAGTATTGAAATTCATGTGCCGGACATTGGCGCCGATGAAGTTGAAGTGACTGAGATTCTGGTCAGCGTTGGCGATACGGTGGAGCCAGAGCAGTCCCTGTTGACGGTGGAAGGCGACAAAGCCTCGATGGAAGTACCGGCCAGCGAAGGCGGCGTCGTCAAAGCCATTAAGGTCAGCACCGGCGATAAAGTCAAAACCGGCAGCTTAATTATGGTGTTTGAAGCGGCAGATGGCGGAAAAGCCGAGGCTGCTGATGATACGGATGCGAAGGATAGCGCGGACGAAGCCGCAGGCGATGAGCCAGCAGGTAGCGAAGACGCTGCTGGCAGCGAAGACAAAGAAGTCGAAGTGCCGGATATCGGCGGCGATGAAGTCGAAGTGACCGAGATTATGGTTAGCGTTGGCGACAGCGTCGAGGCCGAGCAATCCCTGCTGACCGTCGAAGGCGACAAAGCCTCGATGGAAGTGCCGGCACCATTTGCCGGTACCGTCAAAGCCATTAAGGTAACTACTGGCGATAAAGTAAAAACCGGCAGTCTGATCATGGTGTTTGAGGTTGCTGCTTCTGGCAGCAAAGCCAGCAAGCCTGCTTCAAGCGAGAAAAAGGCCGAGAGCAAAGCCGACAGTAAAGCGGATGCCAAAACTGAATCAGCAGCCAAAGCCGATAACAAGCCAGCCGCCAGCGACAGCAAAGCATCCGGCAAGGATGAGTTTGTTGAAAACGACGCCTATGCCCATGCCTCACCGGTGGTACGGCGCTTAGCGCGTGAGTTTGGTGTGAATTTGGCTAAAGTCAAAGGCACCGGCCGTAAGAACCGGGTGCTGCGCGAAGATGTGCAGAACTACGTCAAAGACGTGGTGAAGCAGGTGGAGTCCGGCAAAGTTGGCTCTGGCTCTGGCTCTGGCATGGATGTGCTGGCCTGGCCAAAAGTGGATTTCGCCCGTTTCGGTGAGGTGGAAGAAAAGCCACTAAGCCGTATTCAGAAGATTTCCGGTGCCAACCTGCATCGCAACTGGGTACGTATTCCGCATGTGACCCAGTTCGACGAAGCCGATATCACCGGTCTGGAAGATTTCCGTAAAGAGCAAAATGCGCTGGCCGAGAAGAAAAAGCTCGGCGTGAAATACACCCCGCTGGTGTTTATCATGAAAGCGGTGGCCAAGGCGTTGGAAGAGTTCCCGACCTTTAACTCCTCGTTATCGGACGATGGTCAGAGCCTGATCCTGAAAAAATACGTCCACCTAGGCATTGCGGTCGATACGCCAAATGGTCTGGTGGTACCGGTGGTGAAGGATGTCAACACCAAGGGTGTGATTGAACTGTCGAAAGAGCTGATGGAGATTTCTGCCAAAGCAAGGGACGGCAAGCTGACCGCCGCCGATATGCAGGGTGGCTGCTTTACCATTTCCAGCTTAGGCGGTATTGGTGGCACGGCCTTTACGCCGATTGTGAATGCGCCTGAGGTAGCCATTTTGGGTGTTTCCAAATCGGAGATCAAACCGAAGTGGAACGGCAAAGAGTTCGAGCCTAAGTTGATGCTGCCGTTGTCGGTGTCTTACGACCATCGGGTGATTGACGGGGCCCTGGCAGCGCGCTTTACTGCCACCCTGGCGAGTTATCTGGCGGATATTCGTCAGATTATTATGTAATCTCAGGTCAGGATAGCTTTGGTGTAGGTGCTGCTGACCGGGTAGCGCACACAGACACGCCGTGAACCCATCCGTGGGGGCTGCGTTTTGCCATCCCTGGCAAAAAGCGTCTGTTTAGCGTACCCAATCAGCAGCACTGGCAGAGAACTGTGTGGCTGCGCGCGCTACCCGGTCAACTCCTTACACCACAGCATAACTCGCTTTTAGCCAGCAAAGTTTTGTTGCTGCGCTGAAAAGTTACAAGACATCATTCAGGCTGAATGCTAAAATTCAGCCACATTTTTCGTCGGCAGCCTGCGCGGTTGTAAGCAACCACTCAGTACGCGCGCTGCCACTATGGTTCACAAGGTGAAAGGTATAACGATGAGCAAAGAGATCAAAACGCAGGTCGTGGTATTGGGCGCAGGCCCTGGTGGCTATTCCGCAGCATTCCGTGCTGCCGACTTAGGCCTGGACGTAACCCTGGTAGAAGCCCGCAGCACCCTGGGCGGTGTTTGTCTGAACGTGGGTTGTATCCCTTCCAAAGCCTTGTTGCACGTAGCCAAAGTGATTGACGATGCCAAAGAGATGGCATCGCATGGCGTGACTTTTGGTGCGCCGGAAATTGATCTGGATAAAATCCGTGCCTGGAAAGACAAAGTCGTTGGTCAGCTGACCAAAGGCCTGGACGGCATGGCCAAGATGCGTAAAGTGAACGTGGTGAACGGCTACGGCAAATTCACCGGTGCCAACACTTTGCAGGTGGGCGACACCACCATCACCTTTGAGCACGCTGTGATTGCTGCAGGCTCTGAGCCCGTGTCGCTGCCGTTTATTCCAAAAGACGACGACCGCATCATCGACTCGACCGGCGCGCTGGAATTAAAAGACATTCCTGGCGAAATGCTGGTACTGGGTGGTGGCATCATCGGCCTGGAAATGGGTACTGTGTACCGGGCGCTTGGCTCCAAAGTATCGGTCGTCGAATTTGCCGATCAACTGGTACCAGCTGCCGATGCGGATATCGTCAAAGCCTACACCAAGTTCAACAGCAAAAACTTTACCATTATGCTGTCGACCAAAGTGGTGGGCGTGGAAGCGAAGAAAGACGGCCTGTACGTGACCTTTGAAGGCAAAAACGCGCCTGAGAAAGCGGTTCGTTACGACAAAATCCTGGTGGCCGTTGGTCGTAAGCCAAACGGCAACCTGCTGGATGCGGCCAAAGCTGGCGTCAATGTGGATGAGCGTGGCTTTATCAATGTCGATAAGCAACTGCGTACCAACGTTAAGCACATCCATGCCATTGGTGATGTGATTGGCCAGCCGATGCTGGCGCACAAAGCCGTGCACGAAGGCCATGTGGCTGCCGAAGTGATTTCGGGTATGAAGCATTACTTCGACCCACGCGGCATTCCTTCAGTGGCTTACACTGACCCGGAAATGGCCTGGGTAGGTGTGACCGAGAAAGAAGCGAAAGAGCAGGGCATCAAGTACGAAGCAGCAACCTTCCCATGGGCAGCTTCAGGCCGTGCTATTGCTTCTGCCCGCACCGAAGGCTTCACCAAGCTGATTTTCGACAAAGAAACGCACCGCATCATCGGTGGCGCCATTGTCGGTATCAATGCCGGTGAAATGCTGGGTGAAATCGGCCTGGCCATTGAGATGGGCGCCGATGCAGAAGACATCGCCCTGACGGTGCATGCGCACCCAACGCTGAACGAGTCGATCGGCCTGGCTGCCGAGATCTACGAAGGCTCCATCACCGACTTGCCAAACCCAAAGGCAAAGAAGAAAAAGTAATTTTTCTTCAGTAAATCAATAGATAAAGGCCGCATTTGCGGCCTTTATTGTTTCTGCCATTAGGTTTTAGAATGTAGTATGATTTCTTTATATGTACGCTGAAAAGACAGGGTCTTGAAAAAGGATTTTTATGAAGAAACTTCTAGTTCTATTGCTGGTTCTGGCCGGTTTTTACCACTTTTACCAGGGCGACAGTGGCCAGCCATCGGTAACTTCAGGAGCTGAAGTCACCCAGTCTGGCAGTAGTGCACAACCACGCATATCTGCCCAGCAGTTGGAACTGCAAAAGACGCTGCAGCGGATACAGAGCAATGGTCCTTTTCCTTATGATCGTGATGGCATTACCTTCCACAATCGGGAGCGCTTGTTGCCTACGAAACCCAGAGGTTACTACCGCGAATATACGGTGGATACACCAGGTCTTTCACATCGCGGAGCAAGAAGAGTCGTAACAGGCGGTAATCCACCGGCAGTCTTTTATTACACTGAAGATCACTATCAGTCTTTTCGTCGAATCAGTGGTGACCCATATGAACGCATTCATTGACAACCCATCGGTGCAGCTTCGGCATGAAGCTGCTCCAGCCGATGCTGTTTGCCTTGCTTCCGATGGTCGTGTAGACAGAGAAACGATGCTTGCCTGCCTTGCCACTCACTTTCAATTTCCGGTTTATTATGGTGGCAATTGGGATGCAGCTTACGACCTGTTGCTGGATAAAGTGGATGCACTGTCGGTAGACACTGTTTGGTGCTTTAACTTCGGGCCGGCTGTGCAAAAAGATCCTGACGCCATTACCAGTTTCCTGCAGTTGATGCAGGATATAATTGATTATGCATCCGACCAAGGGATCCGATTGCAAGTTGAGCTCTTTCTGGACTCTGGTGAGGTAGATTGACTGGCAGGTGAGTATCGCAGTTGTCACTACTTGGTTTGGACTCTACCAAGGTTCAATCATCGACTTGCCGTAACTAACGACAAAGAAAAAAGTAATCTTTGTTGTTGATAGAAATAATGGATGGCTAAAGGTTTTCAAACTGCTATTTCGCACTCACATCGCCTGTCGCTAGAAAAGCACAAGTGAGCTCGTTCTTTTGTGAGTTGCTCAAACCGGTCGGGTAAGGCTGTTCCAAGCGAACATAAATCAAACTGCTGCCTCTGGATACTCTGGAAATAGAGGCAGGGTTTGAGCAGGAAAAATAGCCGGCATGCTCGAATCTATTTTTTTGCACGAATGGAATGAGGTAGGCAACAATTACGCTACCAATAAACCAGCCCATCAGTAACAGGCCTGCATGTCGATAGATGACGCTGGTTTTGTGTTTTAATCCCGTATATTGCACCAGGCTAAGCAGCCAAAAAATAGACATCAGCAGTAAAGCACTTATGCCTGAGTCATATTCGATGACAGGCTGCTGCTGCAGCGCCTGTTCTACGCGGTAGATATCGTAAACTAGGTAAGCTACCGCAAAGAAAGCCAGTATATTTAAGAAAACAAAAACCAGCTGTGCTGTTTTAGGTTTCATCCAGGAGCTATTCATTATTGCGGAACCAGATGAAGGTTACATGTATCAGACTTCTTCCCAAGAATCCGGACTGATATTATGCTTTTGCCTTGGCTGCTCGGGGTCAGCGTCAAAGTCAGGCCACGAAACAGATATTTGCCGGACTAAATCTTGTAGTGTGACATAAGCTACTACCACACCCTCATACTGTGTTTCCCAGGTGCTACCGTTCCAACTAATGAAGTCAAACTCGCCAGCCCCTTTACCATAACGCACTGCTACGAAATGTAAGCCTATTTCAGTTGGGTTACCGACTTGCCAGTTTATAGTTTGCATTTTTTGTTTACTCATTAAAACGACTCTCTGAATTTCTCAGCAATATCAGCAAGCTCAAGCAAGTAAAGTGGCATAGTTCTGTAGGTTTGATGTGCATTCTCAAGGATTGCAATCAACAAGAAGCAGTCACTTTGGATAGCACCTTGGCAGTAAATCAATGCCGTGTCACTGGTTTTGCTAAACGAGATCTTCTGTATAGTCCAGTTTTTCGATGTCGCATCTTTGACATGAATGTGTTGTAACCCCGCTTCTTTTACCGCAAATGGGAAGTCATAAGGTACATCACGACCAAACAGCTCTGGTAATTTTCCTGTCGCTTTATAGATTTTAAAGTCATCTATCAACTTGCTCAATACATGAGAAGGGCTTGTACGCTTAAGGCGCTCATGGACAAACACTCTTACTGACATTGGCTTTAGTCCATCTCAACAATTTTATGGAATGGCTTGTGTTTGGTTTGGCTCTGGTAATCCTTTTTTGCGGAGTCTGATATATTCTTAAGGCAATCAGCGGTAACAACGACGTCTAGTGCTTCTTTTGTCCGCTGAACCTTCTCAACGATTAATGGCTTTTGCTTTTTCATGTAAAAAAAGTGCCCCTTATTGATATTTTATGGTATCAAAAAATTAATTAAAGTTATATTTTATTTTCTTTTGGTTGTGGCAAGAACCTGGTGTGAGTTAAAAGCTGCGCGCAAAGTTTATTTTGACGGACGTAGCTATTTGCCCAATGCTTTGTAACAACACAGAAACTTCGTTACACATTCGCATGTGCATTTTTTGTGCAGGCTTGCTAGGGTTGGGGCATCAATCTTGTTTGGGGTGTGTTATGCGCCAACTCAACTTCTCTGGGTACTGCCTTATTGCTTTGTCCGTGTTATTTATTGCCGCGCAGCTGGGCTGGCAGTGGTTGCAAGGGGGCATTAATGCGCATCATTTACTGGCGAATCCTAACCTTCCGGCTGTATCCGATGCCTGGGGATTGCTGATCATTGCCGGGCTTTCCTGGCTGGCTGCAAAGCGACTTTCGCAAGCGCAGAGCCTAGTGGCTTTTTGGTATGGGCTTGTGCTGGCTTTGGTGTATGGCATGCTGCTGGCTTTGTTGTATCTGAATGGTATCAGTCGGCCGGTGGGGCTGCTGTTTTTTGGTACCTACCTGTTAGCGTTGTTACTGCCTTTGCACCGTCCTGAAATCATACTGGGCTATGTGGCTGCTTTAAGCCTGGCCTTTGGCGCTGTATTGCCGCTTTTGATGTCGAGCCCGGCTATTCTGATTGCCTGGCTGGCGGCGAAGGGGCGACGCTGGCAGCAGCAGCGCCGGTCACTAAAACAATCATAGTGTTACGGCGAGATCAGGAACTTTCGCATCAATACTCGCTTTCGTCATCCAGCACCCGACAAACCCGAAAGTAACCATCGTGCTCGCACTCCATCTCGGGTTGCTTGGGCTTACCGCGGATTTTTTGCCGTAGGGTTTGAAACAATGCCACATCTGCTTCCATACCCATTTCTGAGAAGGGCCCGGATTCATGCACATTTTGAGTGTGGTCACGGGGTGTGGATGTTTTTCGATCCAATTCATTGTCGAGTACAGCCCCGACCACAGTACAACCTTGCAGCATTAAAACCGCAATGAAGATAATAATTTTTTTCATGGATATTGCCAGATGTTTACAGATTGGCCAATGCTAAGCCCGCTAGCTTAACGACAGCTGAATCCTGTGGGGAGATTGCTGTTAAATTGCTAGCCGATACAACACGGCATCCAGCTCGCCAAAGGAATCTCGGTGGCGGTATTTCTTCACAAACTGCATACCGAGTTTGCGCATCACACCGATGGAGCCCAGGTTATCTTCGACGGCAATGGCGGATAAATAGTGTACCTGGGGGTTATCGGCCAGGACGGCCTGAGCCACAGCCTGGGCTGCTTCACTGGCATAGCCCTGGCCCCAAAAGGCACGCTTAAAACGCCAGCCAATCTCTACATCGTCCTTTGCAGGTGCGTCGGTATCAAAACCCATGGGGCGAATAAGCACCCAGCCTAAATAGGCCTGGTCGCTTAGCCGGCGTACCTGCCAGATGCCAAAGCCTCGCGCGGGATCCAGGTACTTCGCCATGCGAGGCAGCATGACTTGCTCAATATCTGTCATGCTGCTGCGCTTGCCGCCGTTTAAGTAGCGCATCACTTCTTCATCTTGATCCACTTCGTACAACAGCTCGGCATCCTGCATGTCAAGTAGGGTAAAACTAAGACGGGCTGTATCGGGGATACTCAACATTGTTAGTTCCTGTTGCTTAAATCTTCTACAGGATACTGATAGATCCTGCTATCCACTTTGGTTGCAACTCAGCTACACTCAAATCAATCTCATCACTTTGGAAACTATCATGATTATCGACTGCGATCAGCACGATTGGGTAGAAATTTTTTGTTTACGCAAACAGCTGCTGTTGCTGAATTTGCAGGATGGTAGCACGCGGACAGTAAGAGCCGCAGGAACCCGCAATACGGCAGAGCAGGAATACCTGTTGTGTGAAACCGACAGCGGTGAGCAGGTTATTCCGCTGCTGGCGATTGCCAGCATTCAACCGCTGCATGACTGTGGCAAAGCCGATGGTGCAGAGATTCGGCTGAAACTGCAGGAAACACCCCAATGATGGAGCTGAATGAACTGCTTGATCTCAGTCCGCTGGCCTGGCAGGAAATAGCCACGGCTTTGTTTTGTGGTTTTGTGATTGGCTTAGAGCGGCAATTACGCGGCAAGCCAGCTGGTATCCGAACCTCGATTTTGATTGTGCTCGGCACCTATGTATTTATTGCCGCCTCGGTTTCTACCAATACCGAAGTGACCGATCCATCCCGAATTATCGGCCAGGTGATCACCGGGGTAGGCTTCCTGGGTGCTGGTGTGATGTTGACCCGTGATGGCATGGTATTGGGCGTAACCTCCGCTGCCACTATCTGGATGTTGGCAGCCATTGGCGTTTGCATTGGCATTGGTCAGGATGCAGCGGCCATTAAGTTGTCTTTATTGGTAGTAACCGTGCTGGTAGGCATCGATGTGCTGGAAAACTCGTCTTCAGCGATGCGGCGGGGGGTACACCGTAAATACAGCGAATGGACGGAGCGCAATGGCTCCATTTTTAAGCGCCGCAAAAGCGACCGGTTAAAAGCTCCCTGGCAAGATCCTGATAGACCTGAATCCTGACAATAAATCTGACCAGTTGAGTGATATTCCTTGATACACTGGCCAACCTATTTCAACCCATTCTGATTTGGAGAAATGCTGGTGTTTGCTGTTGAATTTAAAGTGCGTGATTACGAATGCGATATGCAGGGCATTGTGAATAATGGAGTGTATTTCAACTACCTGGAGCATGCCCGCCATGAATTTTTGCACAGCAAAGGCATTGATTTCGCCGAATTAGCCCGCCAGCAGGTCAATCTGGTGGTGGTGCGCTCAGAAATGGATTACAAAGCACCGCTGCAAAGTGGCGATCACTTCGTGGTCACAGTCGCGTATGAACCCATCTCAAAATTGCGCTTTGGCTTTCGCCAGCAGGTGATCCGCAGGGACGATCAGAAAGTGATGTTGGAAGCTTTGGTGATTGGCACGGCGGTCAATGCCAGAGGGCGCCCCTTCGTACCTGAGGCTTTACACCTGTTGCAGCAATAACAGAATGAGCAGCGCTCCTTAAGAAAAAAATCCTCTAAAGAAATAGTTATTAGTCATTTCTAATCTTTCGCTTTGTTAACATTTGGCTATGCTTACCAGAGAATCAAGCGACAAGGATGCGGGTGATGGTTGCCGGACTGAGTAGGTACTACTGGCCCCGGTGTATGGTATCTGGGTACCGTACTCACCTGCTTTGTGTACTGCTCTTTTTTTTCTTATCCCTCTTTGCGACCAACGCAGGTGCTGAAACAACCACACTTCGAGTGGCCATTGCTGCCGAAGATTACCCACCTTTTTATTATCAGAATCCGGAAGGGGAGATGGATGGTTTTTCTGTCCGGGTCTTGCAGGCAGTGAGTCAACAGTTGGCGCTGTCACTGAGTTGGCAGCGACTGCCCTGGAAGCGGGTGATGCATCATGTGCAAGCAGGCAGGGCTGATCTAATTATGGTGATGTATCATACCGATAGTCGTGCTGAACAATTATTATTCAGTGATGTTAGTTATTTGCAAGATGCTATTGTGTTGTTGTGTCACCGGGTTTGTGAGGAGCCGCTGGCTGGGGATTTGAACGCACTTGCCAGCAAAGAGTTGGCACTGGTACGGGGATTCTCCTACGGCCAGGTGCTGGATGCTTTGCCATTGAATGCCTTGACGATGGTGGAGTCGGATGCCCTGTTGCTGCATTTGTTGGCCCATGGCCGGCTTCAGCTTGGCGTTGCCTCTTATTTAACAGTAAGTCGTGCTGCTCTGATGCAGCAACAGCCCCCTCCGTTGGAAATCCTGATGCCCTTTCTTGCGGTGGTGGATATTTATTTTGCTTTCAGCCGGCACAGTGCATTAAGTACGATTCAAATAAACACTTTTAATCAGACTTTGCTCAATTTTGTGCAGAGCCCTGAGTACAGGGCTCTGCGTACGGAGTATCAGCTTGATTTGCCTGGTATTCAGCCAATCCGATAATCTTCACCATCCGGCGCGGTGAACTCTTTGCTGGTGGCGGCGAACTGGCGGCCATGTACCAGGCTGAACCAGGCTTGTTGCTCGGGCAGTTCCACCTGAATATCGCTGATACCGGCCGCATCGCTGTGTTCGCAGTGGCCCAGACTGATCTCAACATGGCGGCCGTCTTGTTTGAACACCAGTGCATCCGGGGCGCTTTTGCGGCCACACAAAGCGACAAACTGCCCCGGTTGTTGCAAACCTGCTTTGCGGCCATCGGCGAAGAATGCCAACAGATGCTGATAGTACACTTCGTACTGGCAGACATCGCGGTGCGAGCCCTCGGTTAGTGGAAATAACTTATCCAGCAAGCCTTTGGAATACGCCATGACTTGCTGCACATGATGCTCGTTCAATTGGTTGATCTGGCTGATTTCTTGTTGGATCAGCGGTTGAACTTCGCGCTTTGCGGTGGCGGCTTGTGTCATCGTATTCATTGTCAATTCCTCACTCTCTATCCGTATGGTTTGCCCGTGGTTCATGCCACTGGTGCTGTCGGGTACCGGCAGGGAGTTATTGCCCTTGCTCGATTTTTAGTCTAGGCTAATTTTTAGAGTAATTTGACAATAAAAATTTTACAGTGTGAATTTTACAAAATGAAAGCCAATAAATCCCTGCTGCGAAAGTCCCATTTCCTGGGTACCAAAATACGAAACTTGCGTAAACGCAATCACTTAACCATGGATGACTTATCGACACGGTGCGTCCGGGTCAGCCCGGAGTACGCACCCTCGGTTTCTTATTTATCGATGATTGAGCGGGGTAAGCGGGTGCCCAGTGTCGAGATGCTGGAAGTGATTGCCGAGGTGTTTCAAAAGCCACTGGATTGGTTTTTGGATGGTGAGGAGCAGCAGGAAGATATTATTCCGAACAAAGGCAGCCGGGGCGGCATTCATGGCATGCCACTGGAGCCGGGTTTTCTATTCTCACCTGATATCCTGCAAATTGCCTTGCCGGAAATGTTGTCACAAACCGGTACCAGCTCGCGTCAGTTTGCCCAGTTGTTGATCCGGGCGCACCAGGAGCATCATCAGAATCATTTCCCCGAGCTGGAACGGGCTGCAGAGGAGATTGGTTTAAAGCGCATGCCGCTGAGTGTGGACGATTTAATGCACTTAGCAAAGGCACAAGGATTGCAAATCAGCTGGTTCGATGAAGCGCCGGCAGAGGTGCTGGATGAGCTGGGGGTTCGCAGCAACAATGTGCCTACCTCCTGGTTTGAGCCACCAAAAGCACTAAAATTGAACCGGCTGTTGCAGCAGTTTCCTACCCGGCTCAAATACGAGCTGGCGGTGCATATAGGTCATGCGGTGTTGCATAACAAAGATGGCGTAAAAAGCGCCATGTCGGTTGGGGGAGCGCACAGCGCCGGTGCTATGGTGACCGACCGGGTGTCGCCGGAAGATATTCTGCATGCCTGGCGTGACTTTGAGTCCAGTTTTTTTGCCGGCGCTTTGCTGTGCCCGAAAGTGCCGTTTCGCCAGTTGCTGGACCGCCATGGCTATGAAATCAGCAGCCATAAGCTGGCTGAGGTATCGGCTTCGGTGGCAATGCGGCGGATGACGGCAGTATCCAGCTACCCGCACTGGCATTACTTTGATGCCTACACGCCGGGCAAGCTAAAAGCGGTGTATCGTGGCAACGGCATTCCGCTGCCCTGGGGCAATATGCGCGCGGTGGAGGATCCTTGCCAGCATTGGGCTGTTTTTCGCATGTTTGATGTGCAGGGGCAGGGCAGTTCGGCTCAGTTATCCTTGCTCGATGTGCATGGCCGGCCGCGTATATACTGCTGCGAATCGGTGCGGGTGACCGATTTAGCCGGTAATGCGCATGTCCTTTGCGCTGGCATTGATCTCAATCCAGCGCTGGAAGCGCAAGGCCTGGATGCCGATAGCCTGGCAGCGGATATGAAAGCGCTGTGCATTGCCGAGGGCGGTGGTGCCAGGATCCCTAGCTCGGTGCGAAGCCCGCTGATCAGTGTGGCCAATATTCTGAATATTAACTGGATCAGTCGCAGTCTGGACAAGCCGGCCGAGCTGATTTGCTCGCGCGGTACCAGCTGTCCGCGTCAGCCATCCTGTTATCAGTGCCCTGAACGGAAATAGCCGTGGATGCACAGCATGGTGGTTGGCTTTGGGCTATAATGCAAAGCAGGAGGTAAGCACTGTGGATTACGAATTTTATTACAGCCGGGACAGTGGAAATTTTAGTTTGCAGCTACCATCCGAGCAGGATGCGATAGCTCGTTTCCTGCTGGATGAATTTGTGCTGGATCAGGCCGGTTACCACTTATTGTTGCGTGAACTGCATGCGCTGGGCCAGCATAGCAGCTGGCAGTACCAGGGGAGGAACTGGTCGTTGTTTGTTGAGGATGGTGATGTATTGGTATGCCACCATTCGCTGCTTGAACTGGAGCATGAACCCTTGCCGGATAAACTGGCTGGCAGTGAGCTCACGCTGGACGAGGACAATTTACAGGCAGAGTGTGGCCTGGTCGATTTGATTAAGCTGGTAGAGCAATGGCAGGTGTTTGTGGCCGGACAGCAAGCCAAACTGAATGGTGCTTACCGCTAAGACTGCACTTTCGCTGGGAATAAACGCACCTTTATGGTGCGTTTTTTTATGGTTAAACAGAAAATAAATAATTTATCTTTTATTGTTCAGTGACTTACAAAACTGGCACACGACTTCCTTATGCTGATGGCAACCATAACGATAAACCCAGAAGGAAACATCTATGAAGCTTGTATGTGCCATCATCAAGCCCTTTAAGCTGGACGATGTTCGCGAAGCCATCGCGGAGATTGGCGTTGAAGGCTTAACGGTCACCGAAGTTAAAGGCTTTGGGCGGCAAAAAGGGCATACCGAACTCTACCGTGGTGCTGAGTACCAGGTGGATTTTCTACCCAAGGTCAAACTGGAGATTGCCACGCTGGATGAGCATGTTGATCGTTTGATCGCAGCCATCGAAAAAGCAGCCTGCACCGGACGCATCGGTGACGGCAAAATCTTTGTGTTTGAGCTGTCGCAGGTGGTACGGATCCGTACCGGTGAAACCGACGCAGACGCCATCTAGGGAGAACGACCATGCAAGAACAAATCTATCACTTACAATTTGCCATGGACACCTTCTATTTTCTGATGTGTGGTGTGCTGGTGATGTGGATGGCTGCTGGCTTTTCGATGCTCGAAGCTGGCATGGTGCGCTCGAAGAATACCACCGAAATTCTGACCAAAAACGTCGCGCTGTATTCCATTGCCTGCATCATGTATCTGATCTGTGGTTATCAGCTGATGTATCAGGGCGGCTTTTTCTTAAGCGGTATAACCGAGCTGGATGTCGATGCTACCCTGGCTGAATTTGCCGGTCGGGAAGATGGTTTTACCGGCGATTCTATCTATGCCGGTGCGTCCGATTTCTTCTTCCAGGTGGTCTTCGTGGCAACTGCGATGTCGATAGTCTCCGGTGCAGTGGCAGAGCGGATGAAACTGTGGGCTTTCCTGGTGTTTGCTGTTGTGCTCACCGGGGTGATTTACCCGGTACAAGGCGGCTGGACCTGGGGCGAGCTGCCAGTGTTTGGCTTGTATGACCTGGGTGAGCTTGGTTTTTCTGATTTTGCCGGCTCTGGCATCGTGCATATGGCGGGCGCTTCTGCGGCCCTGGCTGGTGTGCTGCTGCTGGGTGCCCGTAAAGGCAAATACACCGCTGATGGCAAAACCCACGCAATTCCGGGCGCCAATATGCCGTTGGCTACGTTAGGCACTTTGATCCTGTGGATGGGCTGGTTTGGCTTTAACGGCGGCTCAGTGCTAAAGCTGGGCGATATGGCCAATGCCAACGACGTGGCGGTGGTGTTTGTCAACACCAATGCGGCCGCTGCTGCCGGTGCCGTTGGTGCGCTGATCCTGTCGGTGGTGCTATTCCGTAAAGCCGATTTAACCATGGTACTTAACGGTGCTCTGGCTGGCCTGGTTGCTATTACCGCCGAGCCTTCTACCCCGACACCATTGCAAGCCACCATCTTTGGTGCCATTGCCGGTTGTATTGTGGTCGGTGCCATTATCGGTATGGATAAGCTGAAAATCGACGATCCGGTCGGTGCCATCTCGGTGCATGGTGTGGTTGGTTTGTTCGGTCTGTTACTGGTGCCATTAACCAACAGCGACAGCAGCTTCAGCGGCCAGTTAATTGGTGCCGCCACCATCTTTGTCTGGGTCTTTGTGACCAGCCTGGTGGTGTGGGCGATTCTGAAGCAAGTGATGGGCATTCGGGTCAGTGAGCAGGCTGAGTACGAAGGGGTAGACCGCAGTGAGTGTGGTGTGGAAGCCTACCCGGAATTTGTCTCTTCAGTAAAGTAACGGAACCGGGAGATGTCGGTGGCGTCTCCCGGCGTCTGGCTGATTCGGCCTTGCCCACAGGTAAAGCCGGATTAGCAGGAACCTGAGGGTTCGTGCCACCAAGATTCTATGGCAGTAATGCGATCATCTCGCTGCAGCTTGGCTAGGGCAGCGGGATTTTTTTATCACGAAAAAAATAAACGGCCACAAAAGAAAACGGCCGCACTACTGCTAGCGGCCGTCTTGCGTCTTGTGCTCAGCATCCTGCTGTTGCTGTCCTTGCCTGGCTTCCTGTGCCTTCATCCTGAAGGTTCCCTGCCTGGCTTCCTGCCGTGTCCTGCTGTCCTTAGAAGCGGCTTCCTGCCGCCTTACACTCATCCTGAGTGGTCCTGCTTCATCCTTGGGTTCCATCTGCGCTAGTCAATCGAAATCCTGTCGATCGTGGCATCCTGCCGGGTCCCTTTCCTGACTTTATCCTAAAGTCACTTGCTGTCCTTTGCGTGTCCTGTGCATCCTGCCCTGGCTGCCTTGCCATGGTTACTCATCCTGAGTAAGTCCTGTGGTCGTCCTGACCGGCATCCATTGCCTGCATGTCATCCTATCATGCGGGTTCGTCCTGAACCGGTCCTGAATCGTCCTTCACACATCCTGTGCATCGCTATTCACTTAAAATGACATATAATAAGTGACATCCTGTTGCGCTTTGTTCATCCTGAACCTGTCATCCGCTGACATGGTTATTATCAGCTGAACGGGTGGCGACAGCCAGCGAGTGTAAGAAAAAATCTTTGTTGTCATATTATTGTAAAAGTAAGTTTTTTCTTTAAATTAAAAATAAAACAATAACTTATGCTCTGGTGGTGGTGTGTGTAAGGCAGTTTTTGCCGCTTTGGCGCACCTGTTTGTGAGAGATATCTCACAAGGAAATAGGATAATTGTCTTTTCGGGCCCTAGGGCAAGGTGAGGAATGCTCACCGTTTAAGGATTAAAGGAGTACAAAACGCATGGCAAGAGAGCAACTGGGCATCTGTGCTGAAGCCAATTTGCATGGGGATTATCTGCTTTTGAATGCGTTGGATGGACAAGAAAGCTTTATCAGACAGCAACTGGCGCAGATCCCTGCATTGCTCAGCCAACTGGCGGATCACTTTTCAGAAGCCATGCTGACCGGGGTGGTCGCTATTGGTGCCAGTTACTGGGATAGTTTGTACCCTCAGGCACGACCGGCCGGTTTGCTGCCTTTTCCGGTGCTTGAGTCGTCTGAGCTGCTGATGCCTGCGGACTCCTTTGATTTGCTGTTGCAAATCCGCTCGGATCGACAGGATGTGAATTACCTGGTGGCGCAGCAGTTGTTTCAGATGTTGGCGCCTGCGGTGGAACTGGTAGAGCAAATACGTGGCTTTCGTTATCTGGATGGGCGGGATCTGACCGGTTTTATTGATGCGCCGGAAGCTGTACGTGGCAGGAAACGGCGGGAGCTGGCGCTCTTGACCATGGAGCAGGAACCGCAGTTTGTGGCGGGCAGTTACCTTCATTTGCAACGCTTTCGGCATGACATCAAGCGCTGGCAGTTGTTACCGGTGTCGGCCCAGCAAGCCATTATTGGGCGCAACAAAGCCGATGGAGACTGGCTGCCTCTGGCGCAACTGGAGTCCGATTGCCACAGTCTGTGTTTCTATCAGGATAAAGATCGTCAGCAGCCGCTGCCGCTGCTGACGCAGAACATGCCTTTTGCCGATTTAAAACAACAAGGACTTATTTGGCTATCCTACAGTGCAGACAGTACTGCTTTTGAAACGCTGATGCGCCAACGGTTGGGATTACATGAACTGGCTACAGACGCATACGATCGCTTGCTGGATTACAGCCAGGCCGACCTGGGAGCGGCATTTTTTGCCCCTTCGGTCAGCTTTTTAGAGCAGTTTGAACGTGGCTAAGCTTCTGTCGCTGCAGTGGCTTATACCTTCTCAAACAGCTCAGTGACTTTTTCCAGGGTAAAGTTGATATTTTTGACGCTGATAGGTGCAATAAAAATGGTATCGTCACCGGCGATGGTACCCAGCACACCTTCTGCTTTACCAACGGAGTCCAGCAGGCGGGCAATCAATTGAGCGGCGCCTGGGCTGGTACGAATAATGATCATCACATCGTTGTGTTCGATATCCAGCACCAACTGACGTAGCGGGCTCTTGGTGGTTGGCACCCCCAACTCCGGCGGCAAGCTGTAGACCATTTCCTGTTTAGCATTGCGGGTACGAACAGCGCCGTACTTGCTGAGCATGCGGGAGACTTTGGATTGACTAACATTATCAAAGCCAAGGGCCTTGAGTGCATCGACGATATCGCCTTGTGAGCCAAAGCGTTCTTCTTTCAGCAAGTTTTTAAATGCCTGGATCAGGGCTTCTTGTTTGGATTGCTTGGTCATAATGGTCACTTTTCTGTACGGCTGCGCTATTCTGGCAAGGTCAGTGCAGGATGTTATATTACTAAAGTCTGTGCAGTAAATTAACTCAAAATGGGGTAAAATACCCGCGATTTTATTCAATGCATGCATATTTATGCCTGCTTACCAGTTGAACAAGGGGATTTCCAATGAAAGTAGCTGTGTTAGGTGCGGCCGGTGGGATTGGCCAGGCGTTATCGTTGTTATTGAAGCTGGACTTGCCAGCCGGGACCGAACTTGCCCTGTATGACCTGGCGCCGGTGACTCCAGGCGTAGCCGTAGACTTAAGCCATATCCCAACCGCTGTGCAGGTAAAAGGCTATGGTAAAGATGATTTGGCGCCTGCGTTAAAAGATGCTGATGTGGTGATGATTCCGGCTGGTATGCCTCGTAAACCAGGCATGGACCGTTCCGACCTGTTTAATGTGAACGCCAACGTGGTGAAAACCCTGGCTGAAGCCATTGTTGAGCAGTGCCCGAAAGCCCTGGTTGGCGTGATTACCAACCCTGTGAACACGACGGTTGCCATTGCTGCTGAAGTATTCAAGAAAGCGGGTACCTATGACCCACGCCGTTTATTTGGTGTCACCACCTTGGACGTGATCCGTGCAGAGACATTTGTGGCGGAATTAAAAGGCAAAAACCCGGCTGATATCACGGTTCCTGTGATTGGCGGCCACAGCGGTACCACTATTTTGCCTTTGCTGTCTCAGGTAGCGGGTGTGAGTTTTAGTGATGAAGAAGTGGCCGCGCTGACTCATCGTATTCAAAATGCCGGTACCGAAGTGGTAGAAGCCAAAGCCGGTGGCGGTTCTGCGACCTTGTCGATGGGCCAGGCAGCTGCGCGTTTCTGTGTGTCTTTGGTCAAAGGTTTACAAGGTGTGGAAGTAACCGAGTACGCTTATGTGGAAGGTGAAGGCGAGCATGCCCGTTTCTTTGCACAGCCACTGGTGCTGGGTAAAAACGGTGTCGAGCGTCTGTTGCCGATCGGCAGCCTGAGCGCGTTCGAGCAAAAAGCCATGAGCGAGATGCTGCCTACACTGAAAGGTGATATCACCCTGGGTGAAGACTTTGTACAAAAAGCCTGATTGGCTGATGTTCAGGTAACGAAAAACCGTGCAAGGCACGGTTTTTTTATGGCTGCTTCAAGCGAAATCATCATTAGCCGGCAGAGCTGTCTTTTTTACTGGTCTTGTCGTTCGTTAATTCGGCCTTGGCTTCATGCTGCTGCAGCTTTACGACCTGATCTTCGGTCGTTGGCTGGCTCTCACCGATAAAGTGCCCACCGCGCTCAATGCTGAGCTCATCACTGTGGATGGTTCCCTGCGCTTTGCCATGCGGCAGAATTTCCACATGGTTGGCATAGCACTCCCCTTCAAACAAACCGTTGATAATGACTTTATCCGCGATAATCTCGCCTTTTACCCGGCCAGAGCGGCTGATGATCAGGGTTTTTTCGGTGTTGATTTTTCCTTCCATGTAACCATCAACATGGATATCGCAGGTTAATCGGAAACTTCCGTGGAAGGAGCTACCTTGTGCGATGACAGTAGCAGCTGATTGCTTACCTTTGTTTCCAGCATGCTGACTAAAGAATCCCATTGAATACTCCTTTCTTGTGCAAATACATGGTCGAAGTTGGTCGCATCCCAATCCATGAAGGCTTGTGGATTAATGGGCCGATCAAGAAAGTGTACTTCGTAATGCAGGTGTGGTGCAGTCGATGCACCGGTATTGCCAACAGTTGCAATCAGCTGACCTTTTTCGACAAAGCTGCCAGCCGTCACTTTAAACTCGTGTAAATGCGCATACAGCGTTGCAAAACCAAAAGCATGGCGAATTTTCAGCATATTGCCATAACCGCCGTTGCTGGGGCGGACGCTTTCTACTACACCATCTGCAGGCGCATAAATCGGCGTTCCTCGGTTAGCAGCTAAATCGACACCCCGATGATGGCGCTGATTGCCATGGATAGGGTGGGTACGATTACCAAAACGTGATGAGCGATAACGAAACTCCAGCGGTGAGCCGCTTGGGATCATTTGCAGCATGGTGCTGCGTACGGCAGAGTTAATGGTGGCAATATCCAGCCGTTGATCCAGGTTTTGATTGCTGTAGACCTGATCCAAGCCAAGGGCTTGCTCAATTTCACCAAGACGGCTGGTGGCCATATAAATTTCGTCACTGCGCTCAGCCAGCTCATCTTCCAAAAAACCGCGGTGACTCTCAAGCCGGGCAATATCAGCCAGTAGCTGTTCGGTATGCTGCTCCAGTGTGAGCTGTTGCTGGTGATGCTGATCCACTTGCTTCAACAGGTAATTCACAAACAGAACGGTGCCAAAGGTCATCAGCCCCAACATCATGGCAACAATAGCAAAATAGCGGCGCAGCAATTTACCAATGGTGTAATGGCGTGAGCCATGAATACTGGATATGGAGATAAGCAGTCTGTCTTTCATACTACCTGCTGGCTGAGTTGACTCGTGGCGAAAAGAACTGAAAATAAGGTGAATTGATGATGCTGTCAAGTTTTGTGCAAATAAGAGCCACCTGGTAGCCGGTGCAACCAGGTGGGTTCCATCAGCGCTTAATGGCCGGCCGTGCCGTCCAGACCATGGGCATGACCATGGGCGATTTCATCTTCGGTGGCTTCCCGCACCTGCAACACTTCGACATCGAAGGTTAAATCGATACCGGATAATGGGTGATTTCCATCTACCACTACTTCTTCATCACCCACTTCGATAATGATCACCGAATGTTCACGACCATCCGGGCCAGCTGCGCGAAAACGCATACCAACATCCACGTCCATGCCTTCAAACATTGATCGTGGTACCGATTGAATCAGTTGATCATGACGTTCGCCATAAGCTTCTGCCGCTTCAATGGTGGCATTAAAGGTATCCCCCGGGGCTTTGCCAGCCAGCGCTTTCTCCAGGCCCGGAATCAGCGAGCCATGGCCATAAAGAAAAATCAGCGGATCGCCACCAAAGGACGAGTCCAGCTCGGTGCCCTGTGGATCGGTGACTTTGTAATGCATGGCGACGACTTTGTTTTGCGAAATAGACATGAAGACCTCAGTTATTGAAGAGTGTATGGCAAGGGTTGCAACGTCAGCAGTGATTCTGGCTCTGTTGCCAACCTCAGCGGTGTGTTCGCTGTTGTATCATTCGGCAGTACCGCCAGCAGCCATAGCTGCTGATTGACATTGACGGCATTGATGACCTGGCCAGCCCGACGCCAGTTGGTATCCAGCTGCATTTCAATATCACTGCCAGCGACAGGGGTGCTGTCAGCCGGGGCAGACAAGATGTAAGCAGCGCGTTTATTTTTACCCAGATACTTCATCCGGGCGACCATCTCCTGGCCAAGATAACAGCCTTTATCGAAGCTGATGGCATCCAGAGCCTGTAAGTTTAGCATTTGTGGCACGAACTGGCCGATGTTTTCTTGCTCCAGATAGCAAAAGCCATGCTGAATGTGAGCCTGCAGCCAGCGGGTAGGGGCGGCGAAAGGCAGTGCGCTATCGGTTAGCCATTGATGAGCTTGCTGGTGACTGCACAACACCAGGTAGTGATCGCCGGTTAATGCCAGCAAGTGCATGCCTTGATGCTGTTGGCGCTGTCCGCTTTGAAGTAGGGAAAACCCCAGCTGCTGCAGCAACTGCTTGACTGCTTCCTCCGCGCCAGTCACACCAAAGACGGCCCATTGCTGCTGGCCAGGCTCAAAGCTGACTTTGGAGAATACGCCAAACTTTTGCCACTGCGCTAACGAAGCGGCCAATTCATCGCGATAAGCCACCACCAGTAAGTCGTTGCTGTTTTGCTGCAGCAGGTGGAAAACCGACCACATCTTGCCTTTGGCATCGCAATGAGCACCGCGCAGAAAATTATCTGCATTCAGGCGTTTCAGATCGCAGGTGGTCTGGCTTTGCAGGTATTTTTCTGCATCCGGGCCATGCACTCGCAGCACATCAAAACCGGGCAGAGGGACAATGCAGGCTGCACTTGATTGATTGGAGAGGTGAGCCAGTTGCTCGGCTTGGATCCAGCTGGATTGCATAGCGTTACACTTAATAAAAGGAAGCACATATCCCAGATCATTGGGGATTTTGACCAAAAGCTCAACCCCGGAGCACGTATTTTTCTCGCAACATCTGCCGCCGGTTCGTATCGGTCTGGATGATTTTAGGTATAATTCAGCTTCACCTTGTACACTCATCTCACTTAGGAGCACTGTGTTGATGTCGGATTTAATGAGTAAACCACGGTTACGCTGGGCCTGCCGCCGTGGCATGCTGGAGTTGGATGTGCTGTTGGCTCCTTTCGTCGAAGAGGGCTACGATGCACTCAGCTTGACGGATAAACAAGTGTTTGAGCGTTTGCTGGCTTGCGATGATCCGGATCTGTTTGCCTGGTTTATGGGGCATGCTAAAAGTGATGATGCCGACTTGCAGCGTTTAATTGGCGTGATTTTGGATCGTGTTCGCGTCTAGCATCAGTTTGCGTCAGTCCCGCTGGCGTCGTGCCCTGATGCTGGTTTTGCTGGCAGCAGCCTTGGGGCAAAGCTTGCTGTTACCGCTACAAGGGCTCTGGTTAGGGCTTTTTGGACTGTTGTGGTTTGCGTTTGCCTGGTTCTGGTGGCACAGCTGGCAGTTGGCCGAGCCACCACAAACCCTGCTGCTTGGCGAGGCAGGTGAAGTGCGTTGGTTGCCTGGCCGTCGCCCCTCTGGGGAGCTGCTTGGCAGCAGTCTGGTGTTGCCCTGGGCTATTTTGCTTTGTTGGCGCACTGCCCCGGATAAAGCGGCGCCTGGTGGCCACCTGCATTATTACTGGCTTTTGGCCGATCAATGCAGTGACGAGGATTACCGGGCATTGGCCAGAGCCATCCGAGCCTGCCGTTGGCAGCAGGCTGGCCTGAAATAATGCGCCAAAGCGTACTGAACCGTTACGGCTGGCTCGGGCTTAATACCGTTGGTATTGCCTCATCATCACTCAGTGTGCGGGGATAATCCAGGTTGTAGTGCAGGCCACGGCTTTCTTTACGCTCTAAGGCACTGCGAATGATCAATTCGGCCACTACCACCAGATTACGTAGCTCCAGCAGGTTATTGCTTACTTTAAAGTGGCTGTAATAGTCCTGAATTTCTTGTTTCAGTAGCTCTACCCGGTGCAGAGCCCGCTCTAACCGCTTATCGGTCCGGACTATTCCCACATAGTCCCACATGAAGAGGCGTAACTCATGCCAGTTGTGGGTGATCACGACTTCTTCATCCGAGTCACTCACCCGGCTTTCATCCCATTGCGGCAGACGCTCTGGCAAGGTGGTGTTCGCCAGCTGCGAAAGAATATGGCGTGCTGCTGCCTGGGCAAATACCACGCACTCGAGCAGGGAGTTGCTGGCCATGCGATTGGCACCGTGCAGGCCAGTGTAGGCGACTTCACCAATCGCGTACAGATTGGCAATATCCGTTTGGCTGTTTAAGTTCACCATGACGCCGCCGCAGGTATAATGGGCTGCTGGGACCACGGGGATGGGTTCTTTGGTAATATCCAGTCCCACACTCAAGCATTTGGCATAGATGGTTGGGAAATGTTCCAGAATAAAATCGGCCGGTTGATGGCTGATATCCAGATAGACACAGTTGGCACCCAGGCGTTTCATTTCATAGTCGATGGCCCGGGCTACCACATCACGGGGAGCCAGCTCTGCCCGCTCGTCAAAATCCGGCATAAAACGACTGCCATCCGGGCGTTTAAGATAGGCACCTTCACCACGCATGGCTTCAGTAATTAAAAAGTTGGGGGCATCCGGGTGATACAGGCTGGTGGGGTGAAATTGATTAAACTCCATGTTGGCGACCCGGCAACCTGCCCGCCATGCCATGGCAATGCCATCGCCACTGGCAACATCCGGATTGCTGGTATACAAATACACTTTGCTGGCTCCCCCTGTCGCCAGGGCAACAAAGCGCGCACGCACCACTTCGACTTTCCGTACTTGCTGGCTCCAGATGTAAGCACCAAGGCAGCGGCTTTTGTCGGCATTGGTGATCAAATCGATGGCGTGATAATGCTCCAGCAGCCGGATATTCGGATGGTGCTTTACTTGCTCAACCAGAGTGATTTGGACGGCTTTGCCAGTTGCATCGGCAGCATGCAATATCCGGCGGTGGCTATGCCCCCCTTCGCGGGTGAGGTGGTATTTTACTTTGCCATCCTGATCCTGGTACTGATCAAAAGGCACGCCTTGTTGAATCAGCCACTGCATGGCTTCCTTGGCATGTTCGGCGGTAAATTGCACCGCTTCTTTATTGCACAAGCCAGCGCCGGCCACCAGGGTATCATTGACATGACTGGCAATGCTGTCATTCTCGTCAAAAACGGCGGCAATGCCGCCTTGAGCATAAAGGGTTGAGCCCTCACGCAAGGCGCCCTTGCTCAGCACCAGCACCTTGGCATGGGCCGCCAGTTGCAACGCCAGCGACAAGCCAGCAGCACCACTGCCAATAATTAGTACATCACATGGGTATTCTTTTTGCTCAGTCATAAGATACACTGTTACGTTGGGTTCGCGCTTACCAAGGCGCTAACATAAGCTTATTGTAACTTTTTCCTGCAAGGGGCAGAACTATTTATGACACCTTTTGTCCTAATCAGTACGCTAGACGAGCGCCAGTTACAAAAAACTAAAGAAGTAGAATGGGTTACAGGGGATAAGCTCGGATGAGCGAGCAAGAATTGGATTGGCAAATTGTCCAGCGTGTGCAGCAGGGTGACCAGGCTGCCTTTAATCTGCTGGTGAAAAAATATCAGCACCGAATTACGAACTTAATTTCGCGTTATGTCTCTAACCATGGTGATGTGGCGGATGTAGCGCAGGAAGCTTTCTTAAAAGCGTACCGGGCTTTACCCGGCTTTCGCGGTGACAGTGCATTTTATACCTGGTTGTACCGCATTGCTGTCAACAGTGCCAAGAACTATCTGGTAGCGGCGTCACGTAAGCCGCCGGCCAGTGATGTCGATGCGGACGATGCTGATTACTTTGACGGCAGCGATGCATTGAAAGAGCAAGACTCACCGGAGAAGCTATTGCTGTCCGATGAGATCCGGCAGGTGGTATTCGATACCATTGAAAACTTGCCGGAAGAGTTAAGAACAGCCATTACACTGCGTGAGCTGGATGGCTTGAGTTACGAAGAGATTGCCGATGTGATGGGTTGTCCCATTGGCACTGTGCGAAGCCGGATTTTCCGGGCTCGTGAGGCCATAGACTTACAGCTTAAACCTTTGCTAAGCTAAGCATAAGTGAATGACAGGAATGACTATGTCGTCTAAACAACAGCACTGCCAGTCTGCCGGGCAAACGCCGCAGTCCAATTCGGCCGAGCCGACCGTTGAATCATCACTGGATTGGCTTTCAGCCGCCATTGATGAGCAGGGGGTGAGCAGCCAGCAGTTAGATCGCTTGCTGCAAGATGAACAGTTGCAACAGCACTATGAACGTTATCACCTGATTGGTGCTGCCATCCGCCAAGAGCTGCCTAAACAAATTCAGCTTGATTTCTCTGCTCAGTTTGCTGCCAGCTTGCAACAGGAAGCTGTGCATCAGCTGCAGCCCCATGGCTCGATTCTGCAACGTGTGGGGGCTCGGTTCAAAGCGGCTGCAAACAGTGAGTGGTTTAAGCCGACGGCGCAAACAGCGATCGCTGCCAGTGTGGCTCTGATGGCTGTGGTTGGTGTACAACATTATCAGCAGCCGTATGAGCAAGAATTGATGTCGCCATTGCCGGTGCTGCAAACACAGCCGGTTGCTGGCTTTGCTACGCCGGTGAGCTTAAGCCAGACCACAGTGGATAACCGTCTTGAGCAGCATGCTCATCAGGCGATGCTGGAACAACAGCGCCGCTTGCAGGAACTATTAAATGCACACCATCAACAGGTTCGGGTGCTGGAGCAAGCGGCTTTGCTCAATGAGCAACCACAGCCTGCGGTTGATGCGGAGCCCAACGGAAACAACTAATGCGATGCTCCTTGTTGCTGCTGCTTGTCAGCAGCCTGCTGTTTGCTCCGGTGCTGCAAGCCGAGTCCAAGGGATGGCAGCTGTTTAAGCAAAGCCAGCTTGCCGTACAGACCAATAATTTCGATGCCTCCTATGTAGTGATTAAAGGCGAGCAGATCACCAGTTTTCGCTGGCTGCACGGACTGCATGAGCAGCAACAGCTGGAGCAGTTGGTGCCGATGGACGTGGATGGCATTGATATATTGCGCAAGGGCAAGATCGTCTATTATCTGACCCCGGAAAAGCCAGCCCTGATTACCCTCAGCTCCTACATCAAAGAATTGCCTTCTTTACTTTACCTGCCGATAGAGGATCTGCGTGAATTGTACGATCCGGTATCCGGCAGTGTTAGCCAAATGGGCGGGCGTTCGGCCCAGTTGTTGCGCCTGAGTGCTTTTCACCCTGGCCGCTTAAGCTATTGGCTATGGCTCGATATTGAAACTGGTTTTCCGCTGCGTATTGATACTGTGGCAGAGGGGCATCAAGTCCTGGAGCGTTGGCTGGTGACACACTTGCACATCAGTCCGGAGCTGCCTGCATCGTTGCAAGCTTTGCTGGAGCTGCCTCTGCCGACGCCGGATCACCGACAGCTGCAACCGCGAGGATCAGCACCGCTGGCTTCAGACATCCAGTTGGCCTGGCTACCGTCCGGCTTTAAGATGATAGAAGATCCTTTAGTGGTGCCCAGCCTCGGAGTTCCTTTGCTGCATTACTGGTTGCTAACCGATGGGTTGCATCAGGTATCGGTGTTTGTGCAACAACCGAACCAGCAGCCTCCTCAAGCATACCGCGATGGTGCGACTACCATTTATGTGCATTCCACAGACCAATTTGATGTGACGGTGATAGGGCCGGTTACGCTGGAGATTGCCCGCCAGATTGCCAATGCAGTCCGTTATGATTGAGCAGGTTGCTACGGTACGAAAGCTAGGTTCGGGTGGTGTCTGGCTGGAGACTACACCTGTGACTACGTGCAACTCCTGCGCTGCCAGCGATGACTGCGGCACTGGCATCGTAGCAAAAACCTTTACTCCGAAGCGCAGTCAGTTTTTCCTGGTCACCGACACAGCCTTATTACCAGGTCAGAAGGTTCGGGTAGGCACCACCGAGCAACGATTGTTGCTGGCTGCCTTTAGTTTGTACCTGCTCCCTCTGGTGCTGATGCTGTCCGGAGTGGTTGCAGTGAGCTGGTGGTTTCCTGCTGTGGCGGAGTGGTGGCTGATTGGAACTGCATTGGGCTTGCTGTGGGCAGGCTATCGTCTGGCAGCTAAACTATCGAAAGGATTGGAACGCAACGCTGTGCTTTTGCTGGAAGTCTTACCGGAACTGGCGGTCACCAACCAGCAAGCCGCAGTGACGGCAGCCAAGATCACATAGCCAGCCGTAGCAGGATCGAGTACAATTCGCCGATAATCCAACATGCCATCTGTCTGGAAAGCACGAGCTACTCAGCAGAGCAGGCCGCAGCGTTTGAACAATTTGAGACATTATGCCAAAACTCAGTCATATCCGTAACTTCTCTATCATCGCTCACATTGATCATGGTAAGTCCACCTTGTCGGACCGTCTGATCCAGCATTGCGGAGGCTTGTCCGACCGTGAAATGCAACAGCAAGTTCTGGACTCGATGGATCTGGAGCGTGAGCGCGGCATTACCATCAAAGCGCAAAGTGTGACTTTGCATTATAAAGCCCGCGATGGAGAAACCTACCAGCTGAATTTTATTGATACGCCTGGCCATGTTGATTTCAGCTACGAAGTCAGTCGCTCACTGGCTGCCTGTGAAGGTGCCTTGCTGGTGGTGGATGCCGGCCAGGGCGTTGAAGCTCAGACGGTGGCGAATTGCTATACGGCCATTGAGATGGACCTGGAAGTCTTACCTGTACTGAACAAAATTGATTTACCACAGGCCGATCCAGAGCGGGTCAGTGCCGAGGTAGAAGACATTATTGGTATTGAAGCTGTCGATGCAGTGCAGTGCTCGGCCAAAACCGGCCTGGGTATTGAAGATGTGCTGGAAGCCATTGTACTGAAGATCCCGCCACCGGAAGGCGATACGGATGCACCGACTCAGGCGCTTATCATCGACTCTTGGTTTGATCCCTATCAGGGCGTGGTGTCGCTGGTACGGGTTAAACATGGTCAAATCAGCAAGAAAGATAAAATCAAAGTGATGTCGACCGGTCAGGTGTACGATGTCGATAAAATTGGTATTTTCAGCCCTAAAGCCACCGAAACTCAGGTACTTAAAACCGGTGAGGTAGGCTTTGTTATTGCCGGTATTAAAGAAATTAAAGGCGCTCCGGTCGGTGATACCTTAACCTTGGCTAAAAACTCGGCCACTGCGCCTTTGCCTGGTTTCAAGCGGGTGAAGCCACAGGTCTATGCCGGTGTGTTCCCGATTTCATCGGACGATTACGAAGATTTCCGTGACGCGCTGGCCAAACTCAGCCTGAACGACTCGTCACTGTTTTATGAGCCGGAAAGCTCCAGTGCACTGGGCTTTGGCTTTCGCATTGGTTTCCTCGGCATGCTGCATATGGAGATCATCCAGGAGCGCTTGGAGCGGGAATACGATCTGGATTTGATTACCACAGCACCGACGGTGATTTACGAAGTAAAAACCAAGGCGGGTGAAGTGGTGATGGTCGATAACCCCAGCAGTTTGCCTGCGGTGAATGATATCGCTGAAATCCGCGAGCCGATTGTTGAAGCGCATATTCTGGTACCGCAGGAGTATCTCGGCAACGTCATTACGCTGTGCATTGAGAAGCGGGGCACCCAGGTCAACATGACCTATCATGGCCGTCAGGTCGCGGTTGTCTATGAGCTGCCGATGGCGGAAGTGGTGATGGACTTTTTCGATCGCTTAAAGTCGACCAGCCGGGGCTATGCGTCACTGGATTACAGCTTCAAGCACTTCCAGGAGTCCGATATGGTGCGGGTCGATGTGCTGATTAATGGCGAGCGGGTGGATGCGCTGGCGATGATTTGCCATCGTGATTTTGCTCAGAATCGTGGCCGCTCACTGGCCGATAAGCTCAAAGAGCTGATCCCCCGCCAGATGTTTGATATCGCCATTCAGGCGGCGATTGGCAACCACATCATTGCCCGTACTACGGTGAAGCAGTTGCGTAAAAACGTCCTCGCCAAGTGTTATGGGGGTGATGTCAGTCGTAAGAAAAAACTGCTGCAAAAACAAAAAGAAGGCAAAAAGCGGATGAAGCAGGTAGGCAATGTGGAAGTACCACAAGAAGCTTTCCTGGCCGTACTGCGGATGGATAAATAATACAGGACTCGTTATGGCTGGATACTTTGCAATTTTTCTGGTGCTGCTTACCATCGCCAGTGGTTTGATTTGGCTGCTGGATGCCCGGCTGTTTGCACCCAAACGGCGCGAGCAGGTGGAGCAGGCGGTCGCGGCAGCCGGTGGCAAGCTACCACCAGAAACCATTGAGCGGATTGCCAAAGAACCCTGGCTGGCAGAAACAGCGCGCTCCATTTTTCCAATCATTGCCATTATTACGGTGCTGCGCTCTTTCTTATTCGAGCCTTTTCAGATCCCTTCCGGTTCGATGATGCCTACCTTGCTGGTGGGTGATTTTATTTTGGTGCAAAAATTCGCCTACGATGTGAAAGATCCGGTTTTTCGCAAAACGCTGTACCGCAACAACACGCCTGCGCATGGGGATATTGCGGTCTTTAAGTATCCGGAAAACCCGCGGTTGGATTACATCAAGCGCATTATCGGCTTGCCGGGCGATCGGGTGATTTACCGTGATAAGCAGTTTTTTATTCAGCGCGCCTGCACCGAAGCGCATCAGGGCAATTGCCCTGGGCTGGAGCAAGTACGCTATAGTTTTACTGCGGAAGGCGAGTTTACTCAACAAGGTCTGCCGCAGCGGCGCTATACCGAACAGTTTGGCGACAAGCAGTACGATATTTTGCTGACTGCTGCATTGCCAGAGCAAAAAGGCCAGTATTACCGCCAGGCCGGTACGGCTATCGATGAGTGGCTGGTGCCTGAAGGCCATTATTTTGCCGTTGGTGATAACCGCGATAACAGCCGTGATAGTCGATTTTTTGGCTTTATCCAAGAAGATTTCATGGTAGGTAAGGCGGTCTTTATCTGGATGAGCTTCGAGTTTAGCGACAATCCAGATCGTTTATTACCACGTTGGATACCGGTGGGCATCCGCTTTGAACGTTTGGGGCGTATCCGCTAAATGACAAAAGAACAAAACCCGTTAAGCCGCTTGATGCCGTTACTTGGGCACTCCTTTAGTGAGCCAGAGCTGTTGCAACAGGCACTGACTCACCGCAGTTGCAAGGGCCGCCATAATGAACGGCTGGAATTTTTAGGGGATGCCATTTTAAGCATGGTAATTGCTGAAGCCTTGTACCAGCATTTTCCCAATGCCAAAGAAGGCGAACTAACCCGGATGCGTGCCAGCTTGGTCAAAGGCGTGACCCTGGCAGAAATTGCCGGCGAGTTATCGATCGCCGATTATCTGCGGCTTGGGCCTGGTGAAATGAAAAGTGGTGGTCATCGCCGCGAGTCCATTTTGGCCGATGCCTTTGAAGCCATCTTAGGTGCCATCTATCTGGATGCTGGCCTTGAGGTCTGCAAAAAGCGGATCCTGTTCTGGTTTGCCAGCCGTTTGCAGCAGATCACACCGCAGCAGCAAAAAGACTCGAAAACCCGTTTGCAAGAGTATTTGCAAGGCAGGCGTTTGGCGCTGCCGGTGTATCAGGTCGAAGAGACGGTGGGTGAGGCGCACAATCAGCACTTCACCGTGAGCTGTACCATTGATGGACGCACCCCGGTGCAAGCCAGTGGTAGCTCGCGCCGTAAGGCTGAGCAAGATGCTGCGCATAAAATGCTGGAGCAGATCCAACATGAACAGTGAAACCTCATCGCCTGAAACTCGTGCAGGTCTGGTCGCTATTGTGGGCCGGCCCAATGTGGGCAAGTCCACCCTGCTTAATGAGTTGATTGGCCAGAAAGTCAGTATTACGTCACGTAAACCACAGACGACGCGGCACCGTATTTTGGGTATTGATACCCGCGATGAGGTGCAAACCGTGTATGTGGATACTCCTGGCCTGCATATTGAAGAAAAGCGGGCAATTAACCGCTTAATGAACCGCGCTGCTGCCAGTTCCATCCTGGATGTTGAACTGGTGCTTTTTGTGGTGGAAGGCACCCGCTGGACCGATGACGATCAGATGGTACTCAACCGGCTGATTGCAGCCAAAAAAGACGTGATTCTGGTGGTGAACAAAACCGACCAGGTGGCTGATAAAGAAAAGTTGATGCAACAGTTACAATGGTTAGGTCAGCAGCTGAACTTCCTGGAAATTGTGCCAGTTTCCGCCAAAAATGGTAAAAATGTGGCTGAACTGCGTGCTTTGGTGCAAAAGCAGCTACCGGCCTGTGAGTTCTTTTTCCCGGAAGATTATGTCACCGATCGCTCGATGCGCTTTATGGCGGCAGAAATTGTGCGGGAGAAACTGATGCGCTTTTTGGGTGATGAATTGCCCTACTCGGTGACGGTGGAGATTGAACGCTTTAAGTGGGAAGAGAACCTCTACCACATTGCTGCTCTGGTACTGGTAGAGCGGGAAAGTCAAAAGCGCATGGTGATTGGCAATAAGGGTGAGCGGGTGAAAACCATCGCCACCGAAGCGCGCAAAGATCTGGAGCGCTTGTTGGAGCAAAAAGTGTTTTTGCAAGTCTGGGTCAAGGTCAAATCGGGCTGGGCCGACGACGAGCGCGCCTTGCGCAGCCTGGGGTATGGCGAGAACTAGCCTGGCAACGCCCTGGCATGCGGCCTATATCCTGCACAGCAGGCCGCTGGCAGAGCACAAGGTGATTTTGCAGCTGCTGCTGCCGGAGTTAGGCCGTCTTTCTGCGGTGGTACGAAAGCGCAGTGGCAAGCAGCGGCAACCCTTACAACCCTTTCAATTGCTCACGCTGCAGCTGACAGGCCAGCATGAATTAAAAACCATAGTCAAGTTAGAAGAGCAAGCACCGGGAATACCGCTGCGTGGCGTGGCACTGCTTTGCGCCTTTTACCTGAATGAACTGCTGTGCCGGATTTGGCCGGATAACCTGGCCAGTGAGCAGTTGTTTTTGCTCTACCAGGCGGCGCTGCAGCAATTGCAGCAGAGGCCGTCACAGCTAGAGCAGCTGGAGCCTGTGTTGCGGCAGTTTGAATTTGCATTGCTGGCTGAGCTTGGGCAACCGGTAGACTGGCAGTTGGATGCTTTGGGCCAGCCGCTGCAACCGCAACTGTGTTATGCCTGGCAACATGAGCAGGGCTGGGGGCTGTCCGAGCAGGGTTTTTCGGGTTTACTTTTGCAACAAATTGGCCAGGGGCTTTGGTCAGAGCCAGGTTGCCGGCAGGCTGCCAAGCAAGTCAGCCGCTTGTTGTTAAAACCCTTGCTTGGTGATAAACCATTGCAAAGCAAAGAGCTTTTTTCTAAGCGCACCGCCGAATCCGTGCAGGTGCCATGGCAAGACGATCATTCTTAAGGAGACCACAATGTCGGCAATTTATCTGGGCGTAAATATCGATCATGTCGCAACGTTACGTCAGGCCCGAGGCACCAATTATCCCGAGCCTGTGCATGCCGCTTTGGTTGCAGAGCAGGCTGGTGCGGATGGCATTACCGTGCATTTACGTGAAGACCGCCGTCATATTATCGACCGCGATGTGTATCTGCTCAATCAAACCATCAGCACCCGCTTAAACTTTGAAATGGCAGTGACTGAAGAAATGCTCAACATAGCGCTGGATGTGAAGCCGCATTTTTGTTGCCTGGTCCCGGAAAAGCGCGAAGAGCTGACGACAGAAGGCGGGCTGGATGTGGCTGGTCAGTTGGATAAAATCCGGACGGCCTGCCAGCGCCTTGCTGAAGCCAATATTCTGGTGTCTTTATTTATTGACCCGGATCTAGGCCAGATCGATGCAGTGCTGGCAGCGGGCGCTCCTTACATAGAGCTGCACACCGGCCGTTACGCTGAAAGCAGTGGCGAGCAGCAACAGCAAGAACTGGCCCGTATTCAGCAGGCCGCCCGTTATGCTCACAGCAAAGGTTTGGTCGTCAATGCCGGCCATGGCCTGCATTACCACAATGTGCAGCCAATCGCAGCCATCCCCGAAATGTACGAGCTGAATATTGGCCATGCCATCGTAGCCCGGGCGGTGTTTAGTGGCCTGCATGCTGCTGTGGCGGATATGAAGCAACTGATGATCGAGGCACGGCGCACGCAAGAGGCTCGTCGCTAATGGCGATTGCCGGGCTTGGCACCGATATCGTGCAAATCAGCCGGATTGAGCGCAGCCTGGCACGCAGCCCGGCATTGGCAGAACGGGTGCTGACAGCGACTGAACTGGTTGAGTTTGCCGGCCATGCTCAGCCCGCCCGCTTTTTAGCAAAACGCTTTGCCGCCAAAGAAGCCGCGGCTAAAGCCCTGGGGACTGGGATAGGCCGGGGGGTGTCCTGGCAGCAGTTTCAGATTGACCATAACGAGCTGGGGGCACCACTGCTTCGCTGCAGTGGCTACAGTTTGGAGTTATTGCAACAACGTGGCATTCAGCACTGTTGGCTCAGCATCAGCGATGAACAGGATTTCGCCTGTGCGACCGTGGTGCTGGAGAGCTGACTCAGGCTTGCTCATTCGGTATGGCAAGCAGTTGGTGCCACTCGGTGCCTGCCAGATCCTGCAACAAGCCTTGCACCACATCCGCTAACTCCAGCATTTCCGGTTCCAGCTGCTCCAGGTTCTGGCCACGCTTTAACTGAGTCTCCAATTGCTCTGTCAGTTGCTTCAGTTGAGGTACGCCACTGTAACAGGTGGCGCCATGCAGCTTGTGCACATGGTGCAACAGTTGTTCTGCATCCTGTTGTTGCCAGGCTTGTTGAATATGCTGATACGATTCGGGCAGGGAGCTGCACAGCATCTGCAGCATTTCCAGTGCCAGCCCGGCCTTACCACCAGCCCGTTGCAGCGACAGCGACCAGTCGATGTAGTTGCTGTGTGGGATAGCAGGTTCTTGCCGGTTTGGTATGCCGGGCTTGCTAAGAGGCAGGTGTTCCTGCAGAGCCAATTGCAGCATGTGCTCATCCAGCGGCTTACTTAAAAAATCGGCAAACCCAAGCTGCAGCAAACGTTCGCGCTCACCGGCAACCGCATGTGCCGTTACCGCGATCACCGGTGTTTGCTCATTCAGCGAGCTTTGCTGAATTTTTTGGCAGGCTTCAATACCATCCATCACCGGCATATTGATGTCCATAAAAATCATGTCATACAGATGTTGGGTTGCTTTATGCCAGGCCTCGGCACCATGCACCGCAGTATCAACATGCAGTACCAGCTCCGATAGTAAGGTGTGGATCAATTTGAGATTGGCGTCGTTATCATCCACGGCCAGCACCCGTATATTGGCTTTGGCTGGCTTCAAGGCGACAGCACCACTGTTTTTCTGCTCCACAAAAGGCTGGGCAAGCACCAGAGCCAGTTTGCGGTGATGAACAGGTTTGGATAAGCAGGCATCCGCACCGGAAAGCTGAATGGCCTCACGCAGATGAGGCGAGAGGGTATTGACCAGCAAAAAGCAATGGTCAACCTGTGGCCTGACACGCTGGACCAGCTCCTGAATTTGATTGAGCTGGTGCAGCGACAGGGTGCGGCCAAGTAAAGCAAAATCGTAATGTTGCTGGTGGGCAAGCGCTTGCTGCAGCTGGGCCTGGGTAGCGCAAAGGGTGACGTTGAGCCCCCAGCTCAGTAGCAGGTTGCTGCATGCCTCACGTGAGTACTGTTGTGGTTCGAAATACAGCAGCCGTTTGCCATCGAGTAGCTCGAGTGGCAGCGGTTCAGCTACTGTGGTGGGATGCCGTTTGCACTCCAGGGTGAACCAGAAGGTCGCTCCTTTGCCTGCCTGGCTATCCACACCGATATGGCCCGACATGGCATGCACCAGCTTTTGTGAGATCATCAGGCCAAGGCCAGCACCAGTATGTTTACCGGTAGTGGCTTTTTGCTGGCTGCTGCCGCGAAAGACCTGTTGTTGTTGCTCTTCGGTCAGGCCAATTCCTGTGTCCTGCACCGAAATATGCAAGCTTAACTGGTGCTCGGATAAAATACTGGCCCGAACCCTGATCAGCACGCTGCCTCGTTCGGTAAACTTAATGGCATTGCCGGCAATATTCATCAAGACCTGAGTGAGGCGGGTTGCATCCACGACCACATCATCCGGGCAGCTTGGATCCACAATCAGAGCCAACTCCAGTTGTTTTTCAAACGCCTGAGCCGCTAAAAGCTCTGTCGCATCATCCAGCAATTCACGTAACGAAACCGGTTGCTGGTTCAGTGGCATCCGGCCTTCTTCCAAGCGGGCAAAGTCCAGCACATCATTGACCAACACCAGCAAGCTATTGGCCGACTTCTGAATGGTTTGCAAGTAATCGAACTGGCTGGCACTGAGCTGAGTCTTTAACAGTTGGCGGGTAAAGCCCAGCACGCCGTTTAAAGGCGTGCGTAACTCATGACTCATTTTGGCCAGAAACTCGGTTTTCTGGCGGTTTTCTTCCATTGCTTTGCGTTTGCCAAGCTCAAGCTCAATGCTCTGAACTTCCAATTGTTCCATGCTTTGCTGCAAGTCGGCCGTTGCCTGTTCAACCTGATGCTGCATGTCATCCTGCAGTTCCTGACAGCATTGAATCAATTGCTCAATGCCCTGAGCCAATTGGTGCAGCTCATTGGAGGACTCTGTCTGTTGGGGCGCAGGTAAGGGCAAAGACTTGGCTTGTTGCAGTTGCTGCAGCATTTGCTGGATAGGCCGGTTAATGCTGCGGCTGGCCAGCCAGCCCAGGATAGTGCTCAGCAGCATTGCGGCTAAAACTGCCAGCACGGACGAGAGTATGGACGATTGTCTGGCCAGGATCAGACTATCCCGTTGCAAGCGTACCGCCAGATAGCCCAGTTGTTGTGGTGTGCTTTCTTGCTCAATCTGTTGCCAAATCGGACTTCGGATGATCAGCCAGTCGGCAGCGCTTTGCAGCTCGGTAAATTGCAGCTTATCTTGCTGATTGCTAAGTTGCAGCTGATCAATACCCGGATAGTGGTTGCTGGTGGCGATCAGCTGATGCTGGGTATCAAACACCGCAATGCTTTTCACCAGAGGGGAGTTTTTGCGATGACTGACATCCAGCAATTGCCCGAGCATATACTGGTTGCCCTGTGCCAGAGCTTCAGCACTGGCCAATGCCAGCGGTTCAGCAATATTGCTGGCCTGTTGTTCCAGAAAATGCCGTACATCCTGAGTGCGGGCCTGGGTAAAGTAAAGGCCAAGCAGTGCACTGATCAAAAAAGTCGGTGCAACAATCAGCAACAGAATGCGGTGATGCAGCGCAAGAGTCGTCATGGCGAAAGCGGCTTGCTACAATAGATCGTTGATTCAGCTATCATGACACAACCTTCTGAAAATGCCTACAAGGGTCTTTGGCTATGGCCATCATTTATCAAGCAAAAAAAGCTGTCGTTGTTAAGCCTGCCCAGCGTCTTACCATTAATGCGCTGGATCATCTGGGGCAGGGCATGGCACGACTGGATGGCCGAATAGTATTTGTGCCAGGTGCTTTGCCCGGTGAAACCGTGCAAGTAAAACTGAGCAGCCAAAAAAAGAGCTTCAGCAAAGCCGAATTGCAAAAAGTGCTGGAACCTTCACCGGACAGACAGCCTGCCGCCTGCCCGCATTATCAGCAGTGTGGTGGTTGTCAGTTGCAGCATGCCAAACCTGAAGCCCAGTTACGCTGGAAACAGCAGGCGGTGGAGCAGTTGCTAAGCCATCAACTGGGGCTTGAGCGATTGCCCTGGGAGGCCGCCATCACAGGGCCGGATTTTGGTTATCGTCGCAAAGCCCGTCTGGGTGTTTGGTACCAGCAAAGCAAAAAAGGTTTTCAGCTTGGTTTTCGTCAGCAAGGCGATTTTCGCATTCAGCCACTGACGGAGTGCCAGGTGCTGAGCCCGGTGTTGCAGCCGGTGTTTTCGGTGTTGCTTCCGGTGCTCAAGCGATTGCAGCAAGGGCGTAGCATTACCCATCTGGATCTGATCGATGCTGATGGGGTGGCGTATGTTGTGGTACGCCATACCGCGCCGCTTCCCGCCAGTGATAAAGCACAACTCTGTGCCAGCTGGCCGGAAGCCCGTTGGTTTGGGGAGGCCGAGGCCGGCTGCTTTAGTGCCTGGCAAGACGGTGAGTCTGACCTGAGTTACGCTTTAACAGCGCAGCAGCTGCAGCTGAGCTTTCAACCTGATGACTTTATTCAGGTCAATGCCGTGGTGAATCAGCAAATGGTCGAAACGGCACTTGACTGGTTATCGATTCAACCGCAGGATCGGGTGCTGGACTTGTACTGTGGTATTGGTAATTTTAGCCTGCCATTGGCGCAGCAAGCCGCTGGAGTCATTGGGGTGGAAGGCCTGTCGGCTATGGTAGAACGTGCTGCAACCAATGCGGCCAACAATGGTCTTAGCAATGTGCAGTTTGAGCGGGCGGATTTGCATTTACCCTGGCCGGATAACGGTTGGAGCCGTCAGCGCTTTGATAAAATTTTACTCGATCCTGCCCGGGCGGGTGCCAGTGGTGCTATTGAGCAGTTAACACCTTTGGCAGCCGGCAAGGTGCTGTATGTTTCCTGCAATCCGGAAACCCTGGCCCGGGATGCAGGTCAACTGCTGCAGCGGGGCTATCGGCTGACGCGGCTCAAAGCAGTGGAAATGTTTCCACAAACCCGCCATTTGGAACTGATGGCGCTGTTTGAGTTGATTTGATCAATTGGGTTTTAGCACTAGGTTTGGCAGCTCTGAGCGCTGGGTACGCTACCTCGTCGTCAGAGCTTGACTGATATCCGTATGAAACGACAAGGGGAAAACCATGGTCACCGTTCGCCATGTGCACCGGACCGACAGCACTGAACTGCTGAGCCGTTTAACGGCCCTGAAGCTATCGGAAAAGAAAATCGATGCACTGTTAACGGCCGAGTCCTGGTTCTTGCAGCAAGGGATCAGTGACGATCAGCCTAAACTGCGCGATGGCTGGGAGATGGTGGAAATTCTGTCCGAACTGCGGATGGATAAAGACGCCTTGCTGGCGGCCTTGTTATTCCCGTTGTTTGATGCTGGCTTGTTGTCCGCGGAAAGCATAGAAGATAATTTCCCGCCCGCTGTACTGCCGATGTTGCTGGCTGTCAAACAAATGGAAGCCATTCGCAGCATTCCCCTTGGCGCCAATCAGACACTGCAACCCCAGCAAGCGGATAATTTACGCCGTATGCTGCTGGCTATGGTGGAAGATGTCCGGGCGGTGGTGATTAAGCTGGCCAGCCAGATTTGCGAGCTGCGCAATGTTAAAAATGCCGATGAAGAAACCCGGGTATTGGCGGCTAAGGAAACCAATGCCATTTTTGCTCCTTTGGCCAACCGCTTGGGCATTGGTCAAATCAAGTGGGAGTTGGAGGATTTAGCCTTTCGCTACCTGCACCCACAACTGTATAAACAAATTGCAAGTTTGCTGGAAGAGAAGCGGCTGGACCGTGAGCAGTTTATGCAGGATTTTGTCGCTCAGGTTGAACGGAAAATCGAAGATGCTGGCTTACAAGCGGAAGTCTATGGCCGGCCCAAGCACATTTTCAGCATCTGGAAAAAAATGCAGAAAAAGCAGTTGGCCTTTGATCAGCTGTACGATATCCGGGCAGTGCGTATTATCACCGAGCGGGTGCAGGATTGTTATGCCGCGCTTGGCCTGGTGCATACCTCCTGGCGGCACTTACCGACCGAGTTTGATGATTACATCGCCACCCCCAAGCAGAACGGCTATCAATCGATTCATACCGTGGTGATAGGCCCTCAGGGCCGGGCGGTGGAAATTCAAATTCGCACCCGCCAGATGCACGAAGATGCTGAGCTGGGAGTCGCTGCACACTGGAAATACAAAGAAGGGTCGCAGCATGGCCGCGAAGGCTACGATGAAAAAATTGGTTGGCTGCGCAAACTGTTGCAATGGCAGGAGGAGCTGGTCGACAGCGCCGATCTGGCCGAAGAGCTGCGCAACCAGGTCACCGAAGATCGGGTCTATGTGTTTACTCCAAAAGGCGATATCGTCGATTTACCGCTGGGTTCCACGCCACTGGATTTTGCCTATTACGTGCATTCCAGTGTAGGGCATCGCTGCATCGGCGCTAAAATATCCGGCCGTATTGTGCCCTTTACTTACCAGTTGAAAACCGGCGATCAGGTGGAGATTTTAACTGGCCGCGAGCAAAACCCCAGCCGGGATTGGTTAAACCCACACTTAGGCTATTTGAAATCGAGCCGGGCCCGCTCTAAGGTGCAGTATTGGTTCCGCCAGCAGGATAAAGACAAAAACCTGGCTGCCGGCCGTGACTTGCTCGATAGTGAACTGGCCAAGCTGAACTTGCCGATGGAACATCCGGCTAAGGTACTGCAGCGCTTTAATGTCAACAGCATGGATGAACTGCTGGTTGGCATTGGTGGTGGTGACATCAAACTGACTCAGGTGGTGCATTACCTGCAAAGTCAGCAACCCAAAACCAATGAACCAGAAATCGACCCACGGCTAAAGCAAAAACCGAGTGCGCCCAGGGTGCAAAGCGATGTGGTGGTGCAGGGCGTGGGCAATTTGCTCACCCATATGGCAGGGTGCTGCCAACCGTTGCCGGGCGATGCCATTATTGGCTACATTACCCAGGGTCGTGGCATTGCGGTACACCGGGATGATTGCGAGCAATTCAAACTGATGGAGGCGCAGCATCCGGAGCGGGTGGTGGATGCCACCTGGGGCGATCAGTATGCCTCGGGCTATGCGGTTGATATCCGTATACTGGCCCATGATCGCAACGGCTTACTGCGTGATATCACCAGCATTCTGGCCAATGAAAAGGCCAATGTCACTCAGATGAACAGCTATTCGAATATCAAAGAGCAGAGCGTGGTGATCAACATGACGCTGGAGCTGTACAACCAGGACTCGTTGAACAAGTTGCTGAGCAAAGTCAGCCAGGTACCGGATGTGCTGGAAGCCCGCCGCTGCCATCAATAGTAACGGAAGCCAAACCATGTCGTACCAAATGGATGATTTACTGGCCATTATGGCCCGATTGCGGGACCCGGAGCACGGCTGCCCCTGGGACATCAAGCAAACCTTTAGCAGCATCGTGCCATACACCCTGGAAGAAGCCTACGAAGTGGCCGATGCCATCGAGCGACAAAGCTTTGATGAGCTCAAAGATGAATTGGGCGATTTGCTGTTTCAAACGGTGTTTTACGCCCGGATGGCGGAAGAGGAAGGGCGTTTCCAGTTCAATGATTGCGTGCAGGCCATCTGCGACAAGCTGGTGCGGCGTCATCCTCATGTGTTCGCCGATAGCGCTGTGAGTACTCCAGTCGAGAATGCCGACCAGGTACTGCAAAACTGGGAAGCTTTAAAAAGTGAGGAGCGTAAAGCCAGTGGTCAGCACAGTGTGCTGGATAATATTCCGGCGGCCATGCCGGCATTAAGCCGGGCCTACAAGCTGCAAAAACGTTGCGCCAACGTCGGTTTTGACTGGAGCGATGTCAATGGGGCTTGGGATAAAGTCAAAGAAGAAGTGCTCGAAGTCGAAGAACTGCCAGAGAACAGCCCAAAACTGGCCGAAGAGCTCGGTGACTTGTTGTTTGCTTTGGTCAACGTGATCCGTAAGCACAAGCTGGAGCCAGAAGGTGTCTTGCGTCAGGCCAACAGCAAATTCGAGCGCCGCTTTCGCGCTGTAGAAGCTGAACTGACCAAGCTTGGCAAAACGCCGCAGCAAAGCGATTTGGCCGAAATGGATGCGCTGTGGGATAAGGTGAAGCTGGATTTAAAATAAATCCAGCTTCACCTGCTTTGCGCTTGAGTAGTCAATGGCTGTAATAGCCTGCACAGCCCCACCAACCATTTCTGGTGAGATAAAACCGACTGCAGTGCGTGTCGTAGCTGTAGCCTTGAGCCGTGATTCTCCAGCCGGATAAATAAGCACCATTTAAATGATACCATTGACCATAGCGCTTCAGACTCCAGTGCAGATGTGGTCCGGTTGAACTCCCACCATTGCACAGCGCTTGGCCACGCGTATGGGCTGGATTTGCAATACGGGTATTTCTATTGATGTTGGCTCCGGTTGCGTATTGAATGTTCATCAAATGATAGTAGGTGGTGGACCAGCCATTGGCATGGACAATTTCAGCAAAGCAGGAGGAGTGGCGTTTAAACTGCCCGGCAGCAGAGGCTGCAACCCAGACATTCGACTGATTACTGCCCCAGCCACCACCACGACTCATATCGAGCGATGAAAGCGGATAATTGCCCCAGCCAGTATTGGTATGCGCTCCTCCTATATGCCAGGATTGGCCCAAAGGAAAGGGGAATTGCAAAAAGCCATTGGGTGCTTGAGTCTGTATTTCTGAAGGCTCTGGTAGTGCCTCTAATGGCTGAAAATCCAGTTGAAATAGCTGATAATACAGCTTGGTGAACTGTGCTCTTATTTCATCTGCTTGCTGAAGTTCTTTTGTTGAACGGATGCTGGTGAGATGACTGGTAGCAAAGAGCATATCCAAAGCGAAGGTCGATTTGTTGATTCCGGCAAATTCAGCAGCTCCATCGGTTCGATCTTGTACATAGACCCGGTTAGCGAGCTGATTAGCAATATCCTGCAATTGCTCTGCAAATCCTTCTTTATCTGAAAGCTCACCAAAAGGCCTGTTAAATATGGCGGGATTTTTCTGAGGCTGTGTTACTAAACTACTTTGTTGCTCTAGTAGTGTGAGCAGCACTCTGGGGCTGATTGAGCTGTAGCCAGCCCAGTGGGAAATAACCTCTGCATAAGGCAGCAAGTGCGGTGCCTGGCTGGCTAGGTAGGCCTCGATATCAAAATTAAACATTTCATCGTAACTGTAAATCAGCGTGTGTTGCGGCGACTTTAGCTTTGTTTCTTCATTGAAAACGGTACTAGTCATTGCAGGTAAGCTTATGACAATCAGGAAGATGACACAGAGTTGGCTGGTTTTCATGGTGACCTCAGCATGTTGTGGGTGGCTTTTCTGGTTGAAAGAATGGCGGCCGCAATTTGATTTTAGTCGTGTTTTACTTGGCTGATGACTTATTTGTATATTATTTTTAATTTGATGTAATTAATCGTGTAATTTATGATTATATTTTAATTTAATATGTGCTAATTCTGTGGTGCGCATGGCAAATGCGTGGTCGGCTTGGTTATGCCGTGCTGTGGCAGTGATACCAACATGCTTTTAGAAGGTTGTATGGCTATTTCCCCTGCAATAGCGCCAGGCCAAAAGCAGGTTTGAGCACGTTTTTCGCGCGCAGACGGCAGAGCTTATTGGGATTAGGTGAAGCTAAAGGCTAAATAGCTTCACCTTGCTATGGTACTAACTGTATTCCATCACTGAGAATATATTTACTAAGTTCTTATCGAAGCACAGACCAGTTAGCGTGTGTTGTTCACAGAGGCTTTTAAATTCATCTGTTACAAACAAAGCGTTGCATCCTTCCAGTTTAGACTTGAAGATTGCTTTTCCGAGAATGTCACTTTCATCGAAAACTAAGCTTTTCAATCCATTAGGGAAGCCATCCTCATAATTGATGAGGCTTTGTTCTGGTATTTCAGTTGCTAATTGTGTGCAGTTAAAAAATTGAAGTGAGTGCCCTTCCACACGAATCGGTAAGAATTCACCGTCATGTTTAATGATTGGTGCCAGGGCATCAAATGCTTTCTTGTTAAGCGCCAGAAAGTTGCCCCAGAACGAAATATCTGGTGCTGGGTTAGCTGCAAAGTATGGGTGTACTCCGCAGCTAGGTGTTACCCATCGATCCTGGAGGCTTTCATTTGAATTGAACATGCGCCGTATCAACTTAAAATCTGTGTCATTGATCAGCTTTGCTAAATCAATTACATCAAGATCGACAAGCTCGTGCATATCCTCGGGTGACTTTAAGCGGTATATCATGCTTCAGATCCTGTATTTCCAGAGGCTTTTGCGAGTATGTGGGCTGGGTGCGTTCCAGTCTTAAGCATAGATTTTACAGCTCTCAAACGGTTTAGGAAAATGCCTTCTGGTAGATTGTCATTTAGGAATTGGCTGGAAATCCAACGCTCATATTCCTTGGTGTGTATGGGGCGGTGTGAAGGGGCTGTAGGGGTTGCCCAGTCATCTTGCCTGTTTTTCTCATAGTTTCGTAACCAGACACCATTAATAGGATCATTAATACCGTATCCAAAAGTGTGCAAATTCAGACGGCAAACTCTCATTTCAGGCCTTGCGAACTTTCCTTGTCCCGGAATAATATGATGGGGTTCATGAAATGTGGTTGGTTTGGCTTCACCGACAGCGGCCAGATTTCTGGCAAGTCTCTTAGTTGGATGATGGTTTTCGGTTAACAACTCCATCACAGGGCGCTGTTTGTTAGCTTCACGATAACTCTCAAGCTGCGTTTGCAATGCAAAGTGAGCGGCAATTTTGCGCCTTTCGACTTTTAGATGTTGCCAATCACGGTTTCGTTTAGCGATGCGATCCTGTTTTGATTGAAGAGGCTCGTTCACCGGAGCCTTCCGATCCCGAGCGTTGTGAAACTGCCTAGCCTTCAGTTCATAGTTGTATATGATCATTTCTAACGGTGTTGGATTTAGAGGTCTTTCTGGTTTTGGAATATCCACATACTGAATTGATGCATTGGTCTTCATTAAGCTGAAACCCTTCAGGTGAACTGTATTCCATTAATGGTACTTGCTTGTCTTTTTGACATCAATGTTTATTTATTTTAACATTTTCGGTTTGAGCCACACAAAGCCCCACTAAATGGCAATAAGGAGCCGAGCAAGAAGTCGTCTATGAGATTTTTTAAACACATACTCTATTTGGTTTCAGCACTCTCCGTGGGCACTGGCTTTGCAGCTGAGAATAATCTTTACGGTGGGTGTGACTGGGTTATTCCGGCAAGATTTGTGAAAATTGCTGAGAATGAATACCGCAATCAAAATGGAGACTCCTGTATCAACAGTTGGAGTCCCGCATCCATCTTGTTTACGACATATGATGGTGAGAATGCTGCTTACTACGCAGAGCTGAATCGCTCCGGGGAGATGCAGGTACTATTACTTCGGCATAAAACACAAGACAATAATTTCACCTTTTACTCCACGTATTTCAAGGGTAATCACTTTGGAAAGGCCAGTTTTTTGGATGAGCTGCTGATTGTCTCTGAGGAGGTAGGGCAGGCTATTGTGCTTTCTGGTTTGCAGAATGCTGAAGTAGAACAACTGACCAGTGGTTGTTCCATACAACAACAAGTCTCGGTGGCGCACTTTGATATTTTTGAGCTTTTTAAGAAAGGCGAGCTGGACCTGATTCACAGTAATCAAGACATTCAAATTCTCGCCTATTAATGACCAGTGGTATCGTCAGTTGAATTGGCTTGGCGATTTTCCCTGCAACAGCATTGAGCCGCAGGCTTTGCTTTGCTATACTTGCCTCCCGTCCTGATACCAAATTTCCATCGTAAGCAACACCCATGCTGTGGGTGATTTTGTCGTTGCTGATGTTTGGGGCCATTGGTTATCTTCGCTTTCATTAACGTCGTCTAGGGGTCTCATGACTACACGGTATATTTTTGTGACGGGCGGGGTGGTTTCCTCCCTGGGTAAAGGCATCGCAGCAGCATCGCTGGCAGCCATTTTGGAAGCGCGCGGTTTATGCGTCACCATCCTGAAGCTGGACCCTTACATCAACCTGGATCCGGGCACCATGAGCCCCATCCAGCACGGTGAGGTCTATGTGACTGAAGACGGTGCCGAGACCGATCTGGACTTAGGCCACTACGAGCGCTTTATCCGCACCAAGATGTCCAAGCGCAACAACTTCACCCAGGGTGCTGTTTACGCCGATGTATTGCGCCGCGAGCGCCGGGGTGATTACCTGGGCGCCACCATTCAGGTGATCCCACACATTACCAACGAAATCAAAGCCCGCATTATTGCCGGTGGCGAAGGCCACGACATTGCCATTGTCGAAATTGGTGGCACCGTTGGCGATATCGAATCCTTGCCGTTTTTGGAAGCCATCCGTCAGTTGGCGACTGAAGTGGGCCGCGAGCGTACCTTGTTTATGCACCTGACGCTGGTGCCTTACCTGGGCACGGCCGGTGAAATCAAAACCAAGCCAACCCAGCATTCAGTGAAAGAACTTCGTTCCATCGGTATCCAGCCGGATATTCTGGTGTGCCGCTCCGATCGGGCTATTCCTTCCAATGAGCGGGCAAAAATCGCTCTGTTTACCAATGTGGAAGAAAAAGCGGTCATCAGCTTAAAAGATGTTTCCAGCATTTATCAGATCCCGGCACTATTGAAGTCGCAGAGCCTGGACGATTTGATTGTGCGTCGTTTTCATATCGACTGCAAAGAAGCCGATCTGGCCGAGTGGGAGCAGGTGCTGTATCAGGAGTCCAATCCGACCGGTGAAGTCACCATTGGCATGGTCGGTAAGTACGTCGAACTGCCGGATGCTTACAAATCGGTTAATGAAGCGCTGGGCCATGCCGGCCTGAAAAATCGCTTAACTGTCACCATCAAGTACATTGACTCACAGGATGTTGAAAGCAAAGGCACGGCTATTCTGGCTGGCCTTGATGGCATTCTGGTACCAGGTGGCTTTGGTGAACGTGGCGTGGAAGGCAAAATCAAAGCCGCCCAGTACGCCCGTGAAAACAACGTGCCTTACCTGGGCATTTGCCTGGGCATGCAGGTGGCTTTGATTGAATACGCCCGCCATGTCGCCGGCATGGCCGATGCGCACTCCACCGAATTCAACAAAGCCAGCACTCATCCGGTGGTGGGCTTGATTACCGAATGGCTGGATGCAGACGGCGCATTGGAAACCCGCAGTGAAGACTCCGACTTAGGCGGCACCATGCGGCTTGGCAGCCAGGCCTGCAATCTGGTGAAAGGCACCAAAGCGCGGGCGATTTACGGCAAGGATGTGATCCAGGAGCGGCATCGTCATCGCTACGAAGTGAACAACCACTTTTTACCTCAACTCAAAGAAGCAGGCCTGGTGGTATCCGGGCTATCTGCCGATAACCAACTGGTGGAAATAATAGAAATCCCTACCCACCCATGGTTTGTGGCCAGCCAGTTCCATCCGGAATTTTGCTCCACACCCAGGGATGGACATCCACTGTTTGAAGGCTTCGTGGCGGCCAGCCACCAGCACCAAAAGCAACAACGCGTCTAACAAATCCGGGCCGCGCTCTTTGAGTGCGGCTTTGTTGTTTTATCTACAGGGAAATTACTATGTCTACGATTGCCAACATCATTGCCCGTGAAATCATCGACTCGCGTGGCAACCCGACCGTGGAAGCGGATGTGATTTTAACCAGCGGCATTATCGGCCGTGGCTGCGCCCCATCCGGCGCCTCGACCGGCTCGCGTGAAGCGCTGGAGCTGCGTGATGGCGATAAAAGCCGTTACCTGGGCAAAGGCGTGCAGCAAGCAGTGGCCAATATCGATGGCCCCATCAAAGCCGCTCTGCTTGGTAAAGATGCCCAGCAGCAGGCTGAGATTGACCGCATCATGATTGAGCTGGATGGCACCGAAAGCAAAAGCAAGCTGGGTGCCAATGCCATTCTGGCCGTATCCTTGGCGGTGGCGCGTGCTGCAGCAGCCGATAAGAAAATCCCACTGTACCAGCACATTGCCGATTTGAACGGCACCCCAGGCCAGTACTCGATGCCGGTGCCGATGATGAACATCATCAACGGTGGTGAGCATGCCGACAACAACGTCGATATTCAGGAATTCATGATCCAGCCCGTGGGCGCTAAGAGCTTCAGCGAAGGCCTGCGGATGGGTGCTGAGATTTTCCACCAGCTGAAAAAAGAGCTGCAGCAGCGTGGTCTAAATACGGCCGTAGGTGATGAAGGTGGTTTTGCGCCGGACTTGAAATCAAACGAAGAAGCCTTAGCAGTGATCGTTGAAGCGGTCAAAGCAGCTGGCTATGAGATGAACAAAGACATCACGCTGGCGCTGGATTGTGCTGCTTCTGAGTTTTACAAAGACAACATGTACGTGCTGTCGGGGGAAGGCAAAAGCTTTGACTCCTTCGGCTTTAACGATTTCCTGGCCGACTTAACCCAGAAATACCCGATTGTCTCGATTGAAGATGGTCTGGATGAAAGCGACTGGGATGGCTGGAAAGACTTAACGCAGAAAATTGGCAATCAGGTGCAACTGGTCGGTGATGACTTGTTTGTGACCAACACCAAGATCCTGACCCGCGGCATTGAAGAAGGCATTGGCAACTCCATTCTGATCAAATTCAATCAGATTGGCTCGCTGACCGAAACCCTGCAGGCGATTAAAATGGCGAAAGATGCTGGCTTTACCGTGGTGATTTCACACCGCAGCGGTGAAACCGAAGATGCCTTTATCGCCGATCTGGCCGTAGGTACTGCGGCCGGTCAAATCAAAACCGGCTCGCTGTGCCGCTCGGATCGCGTTGCCAAGTACAACCAGCTGCTGCGTATCGAGCAGGAGCTCGGCGATAAAGCCATCTACAAAGGCCGTAGCGAAATCAAAGGCCAATAAGGTCTGTAAACGATTAAAAAACCTGCCAATGGTGCGAACCCTGGCAGGTTTTTTCTATTCAGGTACCACAAAAAGTCCGCTGCACCACTTCTTCGGGCTTGGGCGGGGCGATTAAATCCGCATCGGCTGTGCTGGCAAAGGGTGTTTGCCAGGCTTGATGCAGCCGATGAAACAGCGTTAGGTCGCCATGATCTTGCGCCTGCTCAATGGCTTTGGCAATTAAGTGATTGCGTGGGATCAACAGTGGATTCACGCGATCCATCCGCTCGGCTATCTCGTTATCATTAAGTGTTTGTTCTGCCAGCCGTGTCAGCCAGCGCTCGCGCCAGTCGTCAAAGGCATCGGTGTTGGCAAAGAGCGCACGGGCTTTGCTCTCGGCCGCCGCACGCAACTCACCACTGAGATAGCGAAAGCCTAAAGTAAAGTCCACCGCTTGTTGCTCTAGTAGCTGCAAGTAATCGTCAATCAGAGCTTTGTCCGTAGGCCTGGCCTCGCGGATGCCGAGTTTGGCGGTCATCTGCGCTAGCCACTGCGCTTCATACTGTGGCTGAAATTGCTGCAAGGCTTCGGTGGCTAACGCCACCGCGGCTTTTTCATCCTCGTCAATCAGTGGTAACAAACACTCGGCCAGCCGGGCCAGGTTCCACAGCGCGATCGGTGGTTGATTGTTGTAAGCGTAGCGTCCACGCCGGTCAATGGAGCTGAATACCTTATCGGATTGGTACTGATCGATAAAAGCACAAGGGCCATAGTCGATGGTTTCACCACAGATGCTGGTGTTGTCGGTATTCATCACGCCATGAATAAAGCCGAGCCGCATCCAGTGGGCAATCAGTCTTGCCTGCTTACTCACCACGTGCTCCAGCAAGGCGAGATAAGGCTGTTCCTGCTGCTGGCAATCCGGGTAGTGCCGCGCCATCACATAATCGGCGAACTGACGCAGATACTCAGGATTGCCTAAAGCAGCAATGTATTGGAAGGTGCCAATGCGGATATGACTGCTGGCAACCCGGGTCAAGATGGCGCCTGGCACAGGCTCGTCGCGGTAAACGTTCTGACCGGTAGTAACGGCCGCTAAGGCCCGGGTGGTAGGCACGCCCAGCAGCTGCATGGCTTCGCTGATCAGGTACTCACGGATCACCGGGCCGATGGCAGAGCGGCCATCACCGCCGCGCGAAAAAGGAGTAGGGCCAGCGCCTTTGAGTTGCACATCGTAACGCTTACCATCCCGCGCAATGACCTCAGCCAGCAACAAGGCCCGGCCATCGCCCAACTGTGGGTTGTACTGTCCAAACTGATGGCCGGCATAGGCTTGCACCAGCGGCTTCGCCCAGTCTGGCACAGCGTTCCCGGAAAATTGCAGCAAGCCTTGCCCGGTCTGGCCTTCTTGCTCTGGCAGGCCAAGCTCTGCAGCCAGCGGTTGATTAAATGCCAGCCAGCCGGGGTTTGCGACCGGACTGGCTTGCCAGGGCTGGAACAAGGCATTGGGTAAGCGGGCATAACTGTGATCAACCTGCACGGGAAACTCCAAAAGACGATGGTGGTCATTATTGTATACCCAAGTGGCTGCAAGATGCAGGTTTGGGGTTTAGCAATAAAGCAACTAAGCTACTAGGTAGTGGTTGTTTGCCGAGGTTTTGTTGCGCGGTATCAAAACCAGGGCGGACTTTGCGCAGTATTATGACAGAACAATAAAAAAATTTGTTTTCACAATGCAGGAGTAACACCATGTCTAATACCAATGAAAAACGTCGTCAGTTTCTCAAGCTCTCCGCTGGCGGTTTGATCGGAATGACGCTGGGCGGCGTCAGTCTTAGGGCCATTGCTGCTGAAAAGGTAAAGCTGGATGATCCGCTGGCGGTGGCGATGCGTTACACCCACGAGTCGGAAGTCGAAGGGCAGTACTGCCATAACTGCAACCTGATCCAGGGCGAAGAAGCCGACTGGCGTCCTTGCGCTATCTTCCCCGGTAAATTGGTCGCCAACGAAGGTTGGTGTGCGGCCTGGGTTAAGATGCAATAAGCGTGGTTCGGTTGTTTAAAATAAGGCCAGTCGCGAATGCGACTGGCCTTTTGCCTTCAGCAGCAGCGCTTTTACGGCTACACTAAAGCCACTATTGCCAAAGGATGCTGCCATGCCTCGCTATTCCACTGACTTTATCCGTGCCATGCCAAAAGCCGATTTACACCTGCATCTGGATGGCAGCTTACGGCTGGATACCCTGCTGGCAATGGCCAAAACCCTGAAAGTGCCGCTGCCGGCCGATACGGTAGCGGGCATGCAGGCTCAGGTGTTTAAACCAGCCTATCAAAATCTGGGTGAATACCTGCGCGGCTTTCAATACACCTGTGCTGTACTGCGTGATGCTGACCACCTAACGCAGGCAGCTTATGAACTGGCACAGGATAACTTGGCCGAAGGGGTCAATTACATCGAAGTGCGCTTTGCGCCGCAGCTGCTGATGGATCTGAGCAAAGGGCTGGACTTTGATACCGTGATGCGGGCAGTCAATGCCGGTTTGCACCAGGCAGAACTGGAATACAACAGCTCGGCCGCGGTGCTGGAGCAAGGCAAGCCGCCTTTTCGCTATGGCATTATCAACTGCGCCATGCGGATGTTTGCTGCTAAAGGTTTTTCGCCTTATTACGATCAGCTGTTTCAACTGATGCGCGATTTTGAGCCGATGCAGGTGATCAAGCTGGCGGCGATGGAGCTGGTGCGGGCCAGCGTGCGGCTGCGTGACGACGAAGGCATGCCGATTGTTGGCTTGGATTTGGCTGGCCAGGAATCGGGCTATCCGGCCAGTAAATTTAAAGAAGTGTACGAGTTTGCCCACCAGCACTTTTTGCTCAAAACCGTGCACGCCGGTGAAGCCTATGGCGCTGAAAGTGTGTTCGAAGCCATTGCTGAGTGCCATGCCGATCGCATTGGTCACGGCTATTCGTTGTTTCTGCCTGAGCGCATTCAGGACCCGGCCATTGCCGATCCAGTGGCCTACAGTCAGCGCCTGGCTTCCTTTATGGCCGATAAACGCATTGCCATTGAGGTCTGTCTGACCAGCAATTTGCAAACCAACCCGGCCATTGCGGATATCCGGCAGCATCCTTTTGGCGAAATGCTTAACCACCGCATGGCGACGGTGATCTGCACCGACAACCGGCTGGTCTCCAATACCACCTTAAGTGATGAATACAAGCTGGCGCTGGATCATTTCGACATTCCGTTTAAGCGCTTAAAGGATATGGTGGCCTATGGCTTTAAGAAAAACTTTTTCCCGGGCAATTATGTGGAAAAACGCCAGTATGCCAAACAGTGCCTGCAGTACTTTGACCGGGTAGCCCAGCATTATGGTTTTATTGACTAGGAACGGATGACATGACCGGCCTGCAATGGTTAACGGCCCTGATGCCGGTAGTAAGCGTTTTTGTGCTGCTGGTTTTACTGCGTTTACCTGCTACCCGTGCCATGCCGCTGAGTTTACTGGTGTCTGCCATGCTTGCCTTGCTGGTCTGGCAGCTGCCTCCAAGGCAACTGCTGGCTGCGATGCTGGAGGGCAGCGTCATTGCTGCCAGTATTCTCTGGATCGTCTTTGGCGCCATTCTGCTGCTGAATGTGCTGCGTTACAGCGGTGGCCTCGATGCGATCCGGGCCGGCTTTGCCAAGCTCTCACCCGACAGGCGGGTGCAAACCATTCTGATTGGCTGGCTGTTTGTCAGCTTTTTAGAGGGGGCGGCTGGTTTTGGCACCCCGGCGGCCATAGCGGCGCCCTTGTTGGTGGCGCTGGGCTTTTCGCCGCTGGCGGCAGTGGTGCTGGCGCTGATAGCCGATTCCAGCAGTGTATCCTTTGGTGCGGTCGGTACCCCGGTGCTGGTGGGCATTGCCCAGGGCATGGAAGGGGCTAGCCCACAAGCACTGCAAGCCATTGCGTTGACTGCCATCGGCATTGATGTGCTGGTTGCTTCTCTGCTGCCCTTGATCCTTTGTTTGATGTTGACCCGTTTTTTCAGCGAAGAAAAAAGCTGGTGGCCCGCCTTGCAACTGGCTCCCTTTGCCCTGCTTGGCGGGCTAGCCTTCACGTTACCTGCTTATGGGGTGGCATGGCTATTGGGGCCGGAATTTCCATCCATTTTGGGGGCGTTAACGGGCTTGGCATTGATGAGTACCCTGGCACGTTATCGTATTTTGTTACCCAAACAAACCTGGTATTTCTCGGCAGAGGACAAAGCCCAAAACGAAGCGCTGCAGCATCAGGCACTGACCATGAAGCTTTCGATGCCGCTATGGCGAGCCTGGTTACCCTATGTACTGGTTGCCCTGTTATTGGTGCTAAGTCGCATCCCACAGCTGCCGCTGCAAGGCTGGTTACGCAGCCTGGAATGGCGCTGGGCCAATATCCTGGACACTGACATCAGCACCAGCCTGGCGCCTTTGTACTTGCCTGGCAGTTTCTTTTTAGGGGTGGCGCTGCTGACACTCTGGCTGCACCAGCACCCAAAGCAGCAAAGCCCCTGGCGCATGCTGCAACAAGCCGGGCGCGACAGTCTGGCCCGGCTTGGGCCTGCCACCATTGCGCTGATGGCCTCGGTGCCGATGGTGCGGATATTTTTGCAATCCGGTGTCAATGACGCAGGCCTCTCAGCCATGCCATTTGAATTAGCGCAAGTCGCGGCATGGCATCTGGCCGATTATTGGCTCTGGGTCGCACCATTAATTGGTGCTTTGGGGTCTTTTTTGGCCGGCTCAGCGACCTTTTCCAATATGATGTTTGCGTCCTTTCAGCAAACGGTCGCAGCAGAGGCGGGTTTGCCTGAGACCTTGGTGCTTGGATTGCAACTGCTCGGTGCCAATGCCGGCAATATGATCTGTGTGGTGAATGTGGTGGCGGCTGCCAGCGTGGTCAATTTAAGCGGCCGTGAAGGCGATATTATTCGGTATACCCTGCTCCCCATGCTGTATTACTGTTTGGCGGCCAGTTTAGTGGCGGTGTTATTCTGGCTTTGATTCGGGCGACGCTCTAGACCGACTGCAGGCAGCGGCAACTGCTGCTTTCGCCATTCAGCCAGGCACCTGCAAGCTGGATCTCACCGCGCAGCAATTGCTCTATCCAGCCATCGCCAGAGCCGCACATGGGTCCTGCGGTGTAGGGGCCTGCGTACACCAGTTCATCACCGTACAGTAAAATAGCCATTGGCGCAGCGGGTATGCTCAACCCCAATTGCCTGGCCTGAGCAATGCTCAGGCTTTGCTGCGGGATATCTGCGAAGCTTTGTTGCAATGCTTGCTGGTGTTGCTGCTGCTGACGATGACAGCGGCAAGCGGGGTCGATCACATGCAGTAGTTGCAGAGTGTGTTCGCCCGGTGCCTGGCGCACGCTGGCAAGCTCAAGACCTTGTGTTGCTTGTTGCTGCCAGCGCTGCTTGGGGTCAAAAGCGCCTACCAAACTGCGCTGGTCTTGCCACAACAGGTAGGCACTGAGCAGCAGCCAGATCAGCAGCATGATTGTACTGAGTGCTACTTTCATCTCAGTGGCTAAACCGTTTCATTTCTAAAGCTAATGTACTTGAGGCCGTTTTGACCTCTTGTGCGCCAGCCACCACACGTTGACCTTGCTGTTGCTGCTCGATGGCCATGGCGCTTAACTGCTGGGCTGACTCGGCAATCTCCTGGCTAGCTTGGCCTTGCTGGCTTAGGGTGGTGGACATCACTTCGGCTGATTGCAGTACACTTTGCACCTGCTGCAAGATCGCCCGCAGTTGTTCACCGCTTTCTCCAGCGCTTAGTTTGGTTTGCTCCAGCTGGTTCAGGCACTGATCGACGGCTTCAACCGACTGTTGGCTGCTTTGCACCATCCGCTCAATCATGCCTTTGATTTCCCCGGCAGAGCTGTTAGTCCGTGATGCCAGCGTGCGTACTTCATCGGCCACCACCGCAAAGCCGCGCCCTTGCTCGCCAGCTCGGGCAGCCTCGATGGCGGCATTGAGCGCCAACAGATTGGTTTGCTCGGCAATGCCCTGGATCACATCCAGCACACCTTTAATCTCCTGAGTGGACTCCGCCATACCATGGACTTTCTGACGGGAAGCTACCAGGTTGTCGGCCAGCGCCTGGATGGTTTGAATGGTGGTGCTGATGGACGCCTGGCCTGAATCTGCAGCCTGGTCCGAGTCATGCGCCAGTGACACCACCTGATTAGCAAGCTCTGCCAGCTCCTGAATACTGGCCGACATTTGCTCGGTGGCAGAGGCAATACGCTCCACCTCTTTCATTTTTTGTGTCATTCGATCGGCCAGCGAGCTGCCTTGCTGTAATAACTCATCGGATTCTTGATCCAGCTGTTTTGCTACTTGATCTATAGTGCCTACGGTTTGTTCAATGGTGCTGACCACCGTAATAAACCGTCCGATCAACCTTGAGTTAACTGCTGGTACCGGGGTGTTCAATACAATGCGCCCATCCGTATTGAGCATCTGCTGTGAGCTGTTCAGAAAAAACTGACCAATCTGTGCTTCTTTGTAGCTGTAACGGCAAATCAGCATCAGCACGATGGCTTCAACCACCACATAGGCGGCATGGATCATGACGATGGTAAAGGTGGCATCCGATTCCGGTACCAGATAAACAGGTTGCCCACTGCTTTGCAGCCACATAAACAGCAGGTGATGTACGGCAATGACGCCCGCAGCCACCAGAATGACCAGCCAGTCCCGAAATGCAATCAGCACGGCCAGCAGCACAAAAATGCCGAAATGGACCTCGGTCATGCCTATGCTTTGCTGAATATGCAGGGCACAAAACAGCATAAAGCTAATGCCGTAACTGGTTCGAGCCAGAAGATGATCGCCCAGGCTTTGTTGCAACCAGAAGGGAATAACCACGGCTGGTACACCGATCAGCAATGCCAGCAGCCAGGTGTTGTGCAAAAAAGCCAGCAGCAGGGCCAGGATGAATAAACCGCAGTTCACATAAAGGGCAATTTGGTAAGCTTGTTGACGAAACTTGGGCATAGACAGCTCCTGACAGCATGATGGGATGGGCTTGGCACCTTTGCAGAGTGTAGCAGCTGCCCCACCAGGCATGCGAAATTTTACCGCACTTCCGGCAGCTGCTCCCAGCGGCTGGTGTAGGCCGGAGACAAAAAACGACGCTGCATTTGCCAGTCACCGTCTTTGCCTTGACGGGCGATAAATACGCTGCCGCGGTGTTTCTGGTTCAGTTGGTCAATGGTCGCCATTAACCGCTGGCTGCGCTCAGACGGTGGTGGTGTAAATAAGCTGTTTTGTAAACCCTGTGTGGCACAGAAATCACTCAGCACCACACCTGCTTTGGCATAGGCCGGGCCATCCCGCCAGATCCTGTCCAGCAGCTGCATCGCTGCCTGTTGCAGTACCCGGCTATCGCTGCTGGGGCTCTCCAGTACCAGGCTGGCCTGATCGCCGAAAAAGCGGGCCTTCTGGTCAAAGCGGCTGCTGCGAATAAAAACACTAAGCTGACGTGCCAGGCTGTTTTGTGCCCGCAGCTTTTCTGCCGCCCGGCTGATGTACAGTGTAATGGCCTGCTGCATCGCGGTTTTGTCTTGCACCCGCTGACCAAAGCTGCGGCTGCTGATAATTTGTTGTTTCGGCTCCTGTACTTCGTCCAGTTTCAGACAGGCGATGCCGTTTAGCTCATTGACGGTGCGGGCCAGCACCACCGAGAACTTTTTGCGGATTTGCTGCGGGCAGGTTTGGGCCAGTTGCAGGGCGGTATCGATGTTCATCGCCTGTAGCCGCTCGGCAAGTTTGCGGCCAACGCCCCAAACCTCCTGCACCGGTGTTCTGGCCAGAATATGCAGTCGTTTGTGTGGCTCGGTTAGATCCAGTACCCCGTCGAACTGTGGGTATTTCTTGGCGGCGTAATTGGCCAGCTTGGCCAGGGTTTTGCTGGGGCCTATGCCGACACAGACCGGTAAGCCGAGGTGCTGTTTGATGGTGGCACGAAGATGCTGACCAAAGTCACTCAGGTTCTGGCTAAAATTCAGGCCGGATAAATCCAGAAAGGCTTCATCAATGGAGTAAATTTCGACTTTGGGTGCCAGTTGTTCCAGGGTTTGCATCACCCGATTGGACAGATCGCCGTAAAGGGCGTAATTGGATGAAAAAACCGCGACCTGCTGTTGTTTTAGCAGCGCTTTCACCTGATGAAAGGGCGCCCCCATCGGAATGGCAAGCTGCTTGGCCAGGGCGCAGCGGGCAATGATGCAACCGTCGTTGTTCGATAGCACTACCAGTGGTCGCTGCTTTAAATCAGGCCGGAACAAGCGCTCGCAGGAAGCGTAAAAGTTGTTGCAGTCGACCAGCGCAAAGCAGCGTGTGGTATTGAGAGATACGGGCATCAGTTAGCGTTTCAGTTGATGAATGACACTGCTGACCACGCCGAACACCTCAAAATCCAGGCCATCGTCCAGCCGGATTGGCGGGTACTTGGGGTTGGCGGCCTGCAGCATCGGCTCGGGTTTTAGCAACAAGCGTTTGACCGTCATATCGCCATTGACGCTGGCAATCACAATATCCTGATGCTGGGCCTGCAAGGCACGATCGACCAGCAAAATATCGCCATCGAAAATAGCAGCACCGCGCATCGAATCACCCCGGGCCCGGACAAAAAAGGTCGCCGTGGGGTGCTTGATCAACAGCTCATGCAGATCCAGACAGCCTTCCAGATAATCCTGCGCCGGCGAAGGAAACCCCGCTGCTACCGTATTTAAATACATCGGCAAGGCACGGCCGCTGGCCGCATCGGGTGCGCCCGGCCACTCCAACCCTTGTTCACTGCGAAAGCGTGTCGCTACCATCCGCTTGCTCACCAAGATAACTGTTCATATATACAGTATTTTAGTGGTTGTTGGCAGAAGATCAAGCTGATCCGTTGTTTAAAGTGCTGTCTTGGTAGTGTCACTGTGCTTCGGTAGCGCCAGCGAAATCACTACCGTAGCGACCAGCAAGGCGCTGGACACCCAGAGGCAGGCCGCTAGGCCAGCGTGCAGGTAGAGCCAGCCGGATAATACGGTGCCGATTAAGCGCCCCATGGCATTGGCCATGTAGTAAAAGCCGACATCCAGCGAGACACCATCGCGGCCGGCATAGCTGACAATTAAATAGCTGTGCAAGGACGAGTTGATGGCAAACACCGCGCCAAACAGCAGCAGACCACCAATCAGCATCGGGCCGACCTGCCAGTTCAGTTCAATGCTAAGGGCAATCGCCGCCGGCAGACCGCACAGCAGCAGCGCCCAGAGTACCGCTTGTTTGCCATCCGGCGTGCGGTTGTTGGCTTTGCCGGTCAGCAAAGGTGCCTGACTTTGCACAGCCCCATAGCCAATCACCCAGAGCGCTAAAAAACCACCGACCTGCCAGTGATCCCAGTCAAACTGACTGGCTAAAAACAGCGGCAGCGCCACCACAAACCAGACATCCCGGGCGGCAAACAAGCACAGCCGGGCAGCCGACAGCAGGTTGATGGCACGACTCTTGGATAACATGTCACGAAACCTGGGTTTGGCTTTGCTTTTGCCAAGGTCGCGTTTTAGCAGTTTGATGCTAAGCAGCCAGATCAGGCTGAGCAGCGCGGCCATAGCAAAAATGGCCCACCAAAAGCCAATCAGCGCCAGTAGCAAGCCGCCAATAAAAAAACCGACCCCTTTGAGCGCATTTTTCGAGCCGGTTAAAATAGCCACCCATTGGTACAGAGTGCTTTGCTCGGCATCGGCCACCAGCAGCTTGATGCTGCTTTTGGCGCTCATTTTATTCAAGTCTTTGGCGATGCCGGACAGCGCTTGGGCGGCCATCACCCAGGGCACTATCAGGAACTCGGCCGGTAGCAGCAACATCGATAAGGCCAGTACTTGCAACAGCAAGCCGATGTTCATGGTTTTATTCAAGCCAATGCGGGCACCCAGCCAGCCGCCGACCAGATTGGTCACCACCCCGAAAAACTCGTAGAACAAAAACAGCATGGCGATGCTAAGCGCATCGTAGCCCAGGCTGTAAAAGTGCAGCACCACCAGCATACGCAGGGCGCCATCGGTCAGGGTAAAGGCCCAGTAATTGCCGGTGACCACCAGGTACTGGCGAATGGCCGGGCTTAGCTGGCTCAGCATGGCATCAGGCTCCGGTTTGGCTACCGGGCTGATCGCTCAGGCCCACCATTCTGGCCAGCTCGACGGTGCGGTTGGCATAGCCCCATTCGTTGTCGTACCAGGCGTAAATTTTCACCTGGGTGCCATTCACCACCATGGTCGACAGCGCATCGATGATGCTGGAACGCGGATCGGTTTTGTAATCAATTGACACCAGTGGCCGCTCTTCGTAGCCCAGAATATCTTTCAGCTCACCTTCGGCAGCGGTTTTCAGCAACTGGTTTACTTCTTCGGCGCTGGTAGCGCGCTCTACTTCAAACACGCAGTCGGTCAGCGAGGCATTGGTCAGTGGCACCCGCACCGCATGGCCATTTAAGCGCCCTTTTAATTCCGGGAAAATTTCAATAATGGCAGTGGCCGAGCCGGTGGTGGTGGGAATTAAGCTGGTACCGCAGGCGCGGGCGCGGCGCAGATCTTTATGCGGGGTATCCATAATGCTTTGGGTATTGGTTAAGTCATGGATGGTGGTAATGGAACCATGCTTAATGCCGAGCGATTGATGGATCACCTTGACCACCGGCGCTAAACAATTGGTGGTACACGAAGCGGCAGTCACAATGCGGTGTTTGTTGTTATCGTACAGCTGATGGTTCACACCCATCACCACATTCAGCGCACCGGCTTCTTTCACCGGCGCACTGACCACCACCCGTTTCACGCCCTGATCCAGATAGGCTTGCAGCGCAGCGACGGTTTTCATTTTGCCGGAGGCTTCAATCACCAGATCGCAACCCGACCAATCGGTATCGCTGATGGCTTTGTTGCCAGTTACCGCAATCTGTTGGCCATTGATAAGCATGCTGTCGCCCTCGGCCGTAGCATTGTGCCGCCAGATGCCATGCACCGAGTCGAAGTTCAGCAGGTGGGCGTAGGTGGCGGCATCAGCGGCCGGATCGTTGATACGGACAAACTCAAACTCAGGCCAATCGAAGGCTGCACGCAGGGCCAGCCGGCCAATTCGGCCAAAGCCATTGATACCTACTTTAATGGTCATGATGATGCTCCTGAAGATTTGGATGAAGACGTGGGTAAAGGTTCGGATGACGATGTATCGGCAACTGGAAACCAGTGCCGGGTTTTATTGGCAAAATACACCAGCGATAACATCACTGGCACTTCCACCAGCACACCGACCACAGTGGCCAGTGCGGCACCGGAGTGCAGGCCAAACAGCGAAATCGCCACGGCGACGGCCAGTTCAAAAAAGTTCGAGGTGCTGATCATGCAGGCCGGGGCGGCGACATTGTGTGGCAGTTTCAGCCACTTGGCAGCGCCATAAGCGATGGCAAAGATGCCATAGGTTTGCAGCAGCAGCGGGATAGCAATCAGGCCGATGATCAGCGGCTGATTTAAAATGGTTTGCGCCTGAAAGCCAAACAGCAGCACCACAGTGGCCAGTAAACCAATCATTGACCAGGGCTTTAACCGGGCCAAAAATTGCTGCAGCTGCTCAGGCTGGCCCGTTCGCTCTAAATAGCGCCGGGTGAGCACCCCGGCCACCAGCGGCAGCACCACATAAAGCCCAACCGACAGCAGCAGGGTTTCCCAGGGCACATGAATATCACTGACTCCCAGCAGCAAGGCCGCCAGCGGGGCAAAGGCAAACACCATAATGATGTCGTTTACCGAGACCTGCACCAGGGTGTAGTTGGCATCGCCTTTGGTCAGCTGGCTCCAGACAAACACCATGGCCGTGCAGGGCGCGACCCCCAGTAAAATCATGCCAGCGATGTATTCATTGGCCGATTGCGGATCGACCCAGCCGGCAAAAAAGACTTTAAAAAATAACCAACCGAGTGCCGCCATGGTGAAAGGCTTGATCAGCCAGTTCATCACCAGCGTCAGCACCAGACCTTTGGGTTTTTTGCCGACATCTTTGATGGAAGCAAAGTCGATTTGCACCATCATCGGGTAGATCATCACCCAGATAAAGACACCGACCACCAAATTAACATTGGCGTATTCCAGCGCCGCAATCTGGCCAAAGGCGTGCGGCACCAGATTACCAAGCAGCACACCGCCAGCGATGCAAAGGGCAACCCAAAGCGACAAATAACGTTCAAAATTACCCATGTGGGGCTCCTTGCAAGTGAAGGCTTAACAGCATTGTTGGCTGCGCTCTGGCCGCGAGCCCATCCGCTGCAAACGCTGATGGGCAGTTGCTAAATAGCCCTGCTGGTGTTGAGCCGTGCTGTGCAGTATCTGCTCTGCCCAGGGGCTTAACGAGGTGGCAAGCCGGTAAAAGACCCACTGGCCTTGCCGGCGATCCTGCAAAATGCCCTGCTTTCTAAGCTGCGCCAGATGGCGGGAGATTTTGGGTTGATGCTCATCGAGCGCGGCCATCAGCTCACAGACGCAGAGCTCTTCTTCTTGCTGAATCAACAACAGCATCTGCAAGCGGGTATCGTCTGCCAGCGCTTTAAAAAAGTGAGTTGGGTTCTGCATATGGCCTCCATGTATCTGCATAATCATATATATGAAAAAACGTATGTCAAGGCCGAGCCCGTATTGTCATACAACTGTCATCATTGAGCGTTAGCCTGCGCCAATAGAAGCGGAGCCAGGTAAGCGGATATGAGAATTGCCACCAAACTGATGCTGGGCGCATCCTTGTTAACCATCGTTGCGGTCACTATTTCAGCCGGCACCACCGGCTGGCTGGCATTGCAGCAAGCCAGGCAAAGTGTCGAGTACAGTGTGCATCAGCAATTCCAGGCGGTGGCTGCCGGGCGTCAGGCTAGCCTGGAGCAGCGCTATCAAAGTGACAGTGATCTCTTGCTATCCCTGGCCAATAGCCGTCTGACACAAGAAGCTGTCTATGGTTTTGTCCGCCCTTATGTCTCATACCGTTACGAAGTCGCTACGCCGCCGCTTGATGAACTCCGACAAAACATGCTGCAGTGGTATCAAGAGCAGTATCAGCCCTGGTATCGCCAGCAAAGCAGCGGCGCTGAAGCACCGGTAGCGCGCTGGGTGGCGCAAATGAAGCTGGAAACCCTGCTGTTGCAGCAGTATTACCTGCGCGATAACCCCCATGCGGTGGCTGATCTGGCACAGTTGACCGATCGCAGCGATGCTTCCATCTATGGTCAGCAACACCGGATGTACCAGCCCAGCTATCGTGAGGTGGTTGAGCGCTATGGCTTTGACGATTTGATGCTGGTGGATGCGCAAATCCTGGATGTGATCTACAGCGTGCGCAAAACGCCGGTGTTTGCCACCTCCTTGCGGGAGGGGCCTTTCGCGGATTCCGCTCTGGCCAGCCTGGCAGTACGAATGCAACAGCAACCTGCTGGTGTGATGCTGTCCGGCTTTTCAGAGTTCGCCGGTTATGCCGAGCAACCAACGCTCTTTATGGGGGTGCCGGTGTACCATCCGGTGCATAGCCCGGAGCGTGCAGTGGGCTTTCTGATTGCACAAATTCCGGCGCAGATTTACACCGATATCATGACCGGCACCCAGCAATGGGATGCGATTGGCCTTGGTCAAACCGGCGAAGCGTACCTGGTGGATCAAGGTGGCTTACTACTGACTGAATTAAGGCCGATGCTGCAGCGGGATACAGACTTGCTAGCCACCATGGCGGCACAGGGCAGGGATACAAGCCGAATGGCACGGCTGGAGCGTACGGCGGGTATTTTACAACTAACAGAGCTCCCAGCCGTGCAGCAAGCGTTGCAAGGTCAGCGAGGTATCGGTTTGGTGGACGATTACCTCGGCCAGTCTCAATTGATGAGCTGGCAGCCGATGCAGCTGGACCAGCAACAGTTTGCCTTAATTACGCAGCAGCGGCCTGCCGAAAGCTTTGGTGCCATGGCACAGCTGACCCGAAATATCTGGCTTAGTGTACTGCTGGCGGTGTTGATCCTGGGAGGTCTGTCAGCGTTGATTGTCAGTTTTTGGGCACGGTATCTGGCAGAGCCGTTGGCGAAGCTGAGTCAGATGATTTTACACAGTGCCAAAGAACGTGATTTGCAGCAACGCTTTACCGAATTGCGCCAGGATGAAACCGGTGATATCAGTCGGGCTTTGAATCAGTTGTTCAGTAATTTTGCCGACCTGATTGCCCAGTTAAAAGACAGTGCCAGTCATACCGCCAGTTCAGCGACTGAAAACGTGCAGATCAGTCTGGAATCAAAGCAGCAGGCATCACAGCAGCGGGCTGAGCTGGAAGACTTGCAGCGGCAAAGCGAGCAGATGATGCAGGCTCTGGCCAGCATGACACAGCAGATGATGCACGCAGCAGAGCAAGCGCAGCAAAGCGATGAGCAAGCAGGGCAGGGAGCCGCAGAAGTAGCGCAGATGTCACAGCAGATGCAGGCACTGGCGGCCCAGGTTGCCATGTCTGGCAGCAATATGCAGGATTTGCGGCAAGCCGCCGATGCCATTGTTTCGGTATTGGATACCATCAAAGGAGTGGCCGAACAAACCAACTTGCTGGCGCTCAATGCTGCTATTGAAGCTGCCAGGGCCGGTGAACATGGCCGTGGTTTTGCCGTGGTTGCCGATGAGGTACGACGTTTATCGGCCAATACTCAGGAAGCAACGGCCGAGATCCAGCAGATGATCGATCGCTTGCGCCGAACCGTGACCGAAGCGGCCGAGGCGCTGAGTCAGGAGCAGCAAAGTGCCGAAGCCTGCATGGTGGGGGCTGCTGCTGCTGAGCAGTCATTGCATCAAATTCGGGCTGGCATCAGTCAAATTCGACAATCCACGGCTTTGGTGGCTGATGAAGCTCAGGCGCAAAACGCGGTCACTGAGCGGATTAGCAAGCAATTAGCACAGATCCAGCAAGCAGCTCTGCAAACCGAGTCGGCCATGCAGCAACTGGCACAGACGGCCGAATCGCAAGAGCAAGCCGCTATTGCCATGCAACAGGCCGCAGAGCAATTCCGTTAGCACGATTTTCGCTGCACGAATTGTCACAAAACCGTCATTGAGCTGACATTTTACTGTCATGAAATCTGCAGATAATGAGCGCGCAAACACAAGAACTTAGGAACTCTAAGGTTCCGCACCAAACTATAATGACTGGAGATTTTTCATGAAACCAATGCGCTTAAGCCTGATTGCTGCTGCCCTGACATCCATGTTAGCGGTACCTGCTCTGGCAAACGACATCAACGTTAAAGTATCAGGTCGTGCCCATCTGTCGGTGGACCATCTGAACGATGGCGTGGATAGCGGCCTGAACTTATCCAGCAACTCCAGTCGTCTGCGTTTTGCTGCCAGCACGGAAGTGGCGGAAGGCTTAACTGCGGTGATGCAGCTGGAGCAAAACATTCGTTACGATCAAAGCGGCGGCAGCTTCGCGACCCGCGACTCTTTCCTCGGTTTGCGTGGTGATTTTGGTTTGGTGCGGATGGGCTTTTTCGATACCCCGCTGAAAGCCGTGCGTAGCCGTACCGATATGTTTGGTGACCGTGTTGGTGATGCCCGTAACATCACCAGTGGCCCTGGCATGAGCTTTGATAACCGTTACCGCAATGGTCTGCATTACCGCAGCCCGGCGATGAATGGTTTTACTTTTGACTTCCAGTACACACCGCACAATGCAGAGAATGCGACTGTGGATAATGACCGTGAGTCGTTCAGCACTTCATTCACCTACAACGCCAATGGTCTTTATGCTGCCATTGCTTATGAAACCTATGAAAATGCTGCTGGTGATGATCCAAATGCGCTGCGTCTGGGTGTGAGCTACGATGTCAGCAAGCAACTGAAAGTGGCTGCCTTGTACCAGAACGCCAGCAATCTGGTAGGTGGTGACCGCAATGTATGGGGTATCGGTGCCAGCTACAAAATCGAAGATTACACCTTGCGTGGCCAGTTCTACCAGGCGGGTAAAAACGACCTGGCTGATTCAGGTGCCAGCATGTTGGCCATCGGTGTCGATCGTAACTTCGGCCGCGCTCTGACCATGTATGCGGTCTATGGTTTGACCTCAAATGACGATGCTGCCGCTTTTACCATCGCCAGTGGTGGTCGTGATACCCGTCTGCCAGCCATTGCTGGTGAAAACAGCTCAGGCTTCTCGCTGGGTTTGATTTACAACTTCTAACCTCGTTGCTTCTTGTTACCCTGGATTTAGCCCTCCTACCCGGAGGGCTTTTTTTGTTGTTATCGTGTTATTTTTTATCGACATAAATGCCATTTTCTTAACTTGCTCGGCTTTTTTCATAAATCTGTCATAATTGAGGTAGATAATAAGCATACTCAGGAACTTAGCAAATGGTAGAGAGTATGGCACGTAGAATTCTGGTGGTGGAAGATGAAGCCCCAATCCGTGATATGTTGTGTTTTGTGCTGGAGCAAAACGGCTACCAGGCCAGTACCGCAGAAGATGTCGATCAAGCGCTGGAGCAGCTGGTAGAGCCTTACCCGGATTTAGTGCTGCTGGACTGGATGCTGCCTGGTGGCAGCGGTATTCAGATTGCCAAGAAAATGAAACAGCACGAATTAACCCGGCAAATCCCCATCATTATGATCACGGCCCGTGGTGAGGAAGAAGACAAAGTCAAAGGTCTGGAAGTCGGCGCCGATGATTATGTTACCAAGCCGTTTTCACCCAAAGAGCTGATGGCCCGCATTAAGGCGGTGATCCGCCGGGTATCACCCACCAGTCTGGATGATGTGATCGAAGTGCAGGGGTTAAAACTGGACCCGGTGTCACATCGGGTCAGCGCTAAGGAAGAAGCTCTGGACATGGGGCCGACGGAGTTTCGCTTATTGCATTTCTTTATGACCCATCCAGAGCGCGTCTACAGTCGCGAGCAATTGCTGGACCATGTCTGGGGCACCAATGTCTATGTTGAAGATCGTACCGTCGACGTGCATATTCGCCGCTTACGCAAAGCCATTTCACCAGCCGGGCATGACCGCTTAATCCAAACGGTACGCGGTTCTGGTTACCGCTTCTCGCTCAAATAAGCTATGCTGGCGTGGGCCAGGCAACAGGCTTGGCCCTGAACACTCTTAGTCTGGGATCGGACCATGCGTTTACCGCTGTCAAAATGGAAAGTACTACGCCGGGTTGCACTTTTTTTGTTGCTGGCTCTTGGTGTTGGCTGGCTGTTTGATGCCGCCTGGCAACTCTGTCTGCTGGCTTCGCTGGTGTTGCTGGGGTGGCATTACAAGCATATTTTTATGCTGGACCGTTGGTTGTGGCAGGATAAAAAGCTCACTCCACCCGCCGGGGATGGTGTCTGGCAGCAGGTGTTTGATGGCATCTATACCCAGCAGCGACGCGATCGGAAAAAACGTAAAGAGTTGCGCGCTCTGGTACGACGTTTTCGCGATGGTGCTGAAGCCTTACCTGAAGCCATTGTGGTGCTTAGTAAAGACTGGACCATCATCTGGTGCAATCAACTGGCGCAAATCCTGGTTGGCCTGCGCTGGCCGTCTGATCACGCCCAGCGTATCGATAACCTGATCCGCCATCCCGAATTTCAGCAGTACCTGCAGCAAGGCGATTTTAAAGCTGCTTTAGAACTGGCCTCACCAATGAATGAAGAGCTGACGCTGGAGTTCCGGTTGATCCCCTACGGCGAAAGCGAGCAACTGCTGATCGTGCGCGACATTACCCACTTAAAGCAGCTGGAGCAAATCCGCAAAGATTTTGTCGCCAACGTATCGCACGAACTAAGAACACCACTGACGGTGTTGCAAGGCTATCTGGAAGTGATGGAAGCCGATGAATTACCGGAGCAGGGCGTTTGGCGCAAAGCGCATCCGGTGATGTTGGAGCAAACCCGCCGCATGGACTCGCTGGTGCAGCAACTGCTGACCTTATCGCGCATTGAGTCCAGCAGTCGTGGCAATTTTGATACGGTGGTGGATGTGCCTGCGATGTTGGCAGTATTGCAACTGGAAGCCGAAACGCTGAACCGGGAGAAACAACACCATATCCAGTTTGAGATAGAGCCTGGTTTGAAAGTGAAGGGTATTGCCGAGGAGCTACGCAGTGCCTTTTCCAATCTGGTCACCAATGCCATTAAATATACGCCGCCAGGCAGTGCTATCCAGGTGAGTTGGAAGCGTCAACACCAAAAAGCGGTGTTCGCGGTAAACGACAACGGCGATGGTATCGCACCACAGCATGTAAAACGCCTGACCGAACGCTTTTACCGGGTTGATAGCGCCAGAAGCCGTGCCAATGGCGGCAGTGGTTTGGGCCTTGCCATCGTTAAGCATGTCTTGTCCCGTCACAACAGCCGGCTGATTATTTTTAGTGCGCCAAAAGAAGGCAGCAGCTTTTCCTTTAGCTTGCCGGCGGAGTTGGTGGTACCGGAAAAGAAAAAGTCTCCGTTAGCCAAGGCCCAAGGCTGAATAGCTGGCAATGATCTGCTCGCGGCGAAAGCAGTTCAGGCTGTGATCGTTGACCATACCGCAAGCCTGCATATGGGCGTAAATGATGGTGGAGCCGACAAATTTAAAACCACGCTGTTTTAAATCCTTGCTCATCGCATCGGACTCTTTGCTGGTGGCGCGGTAATCTTCTGGGCCACGAATGTGATTCACTTGCGGCCTGCCATCAACAAAGCGCCATTGATAGGCCGCAAAGCTGCCAAAGGCTTCTTGAATAGCCAAAAAGCAGCGGGCATTGTTAACCGCAGCTTCCACTTTGAGGCGGTTGCGGATAATGCCGGGGTCTTGGAGCAGTTGCTCAATCCGTTGCTGGTCAAAACGCGCCACTTGTTCGGCATCAAAACCGGCAAAGACCTGACGGTAATGCGGCCGCTTTTTCAGTACCGTGTACCAGCTCAGGCCAGCCTGAGCTGCTTCCAGCGTTAAAAACTCAAACAGCTTGCCATCATCCAGCAGTGGCACACCCCACTCGGTATCATGATAGGCAACATAATCGGCTTTGCTGCAATCCAACCAGGGGCAACGTCTGCTCGCCAATACATCGGTTTCAGCACTCATCTGGTCAGGCATCATCAGGCTCCTCTGATTGCAGCGGTGGTTGAAAATGAAAGCCGGCTTTAGCCAGCCAGTTGGCTTCTTGCTGCAAATCGGCCTGCAGCAGCGGTTGCCGTTGCAGCCAGTCGGCGGGTAAGTCAAGGGCGAGGGCATGCTCACTGGCCTCGATACTAAGCGGTGGCAACCAGTCATCGCGGCGTTTTTGGTTCAGCAGCACGCACAGGCGTAGCAGCACCAATAGACGCATCAGCTGATGCGGCGGATACAGATACAAACCAGGCAGGCTCAGGCTCTTTAATTTGCTGCGATGGTAACGGACTAAAAACGCCAGCAGTTGTTGTTGCTCCTGGTTAAAACCAGGCAGGTTGGCATGCTGCAAAATATAAGCGGAGTGTTTTTGAATGCCGGATGAGTTGATTTGTAAGCCAATTTCGACCACCTGGCAAGCCCAGAGCAGCAGCTGCTGGGCTTCGGTTGGGATCTGCCAACTATTGGCGGCTTGTGCCAGCAAATCGGTTGCCGTGCGCTGCAGTCGCTCGCTGTGCGCTACATCCACCTGATAACGCTGTTGTAAACTGGCAATGGTGCTCTGGCGAATGTCTTGTTCGTAACGGCGCTGGCGCATTTCGTTCAGCACGCCTTCGCGCAGCGCCGCTTCACAGTAGTGCATTTCCTGAATATCCAGCATCTGAAAAGCTGCGATGGCAATGCACAGTGCCGGGGCCAGCAGGGCTCTGCGATCATCACTCAGGCCTGCCAAAGCAAGCGCCTGATTATGACCCGCCTGGATCAGCAATTGTTTCAGTTGCAGCAGTTCGCTCAGGCGCAGCACCCCATCGCTTTGCAGCTGCTGCAGCAAAATATCACGCAGTACTTTCACTGAGCCGGAGGTGCCCAGCGCCTGCTGCCAGCCGGTTTTTTTAAAGGCACTGGCGATGGACTCGAGCTCTTGTTCGGCCTGCAGAATGGCACGGGCAAAGCGTTTGGCCGTCAGTTTGCCGCCGGCAAAAAATTCTTTGGCGTAACTGACACAACCCATATTACGGCTACTGAGGCGCAGCACTTCAAAACCTTGCCCGAGCGCAAACTCGGTACTGCCACCGCCAATGTCCATCACCAGCCGGTGCTCAGCCGCATGTTCAAAGTGTGCCACGCCCTGGTAAATGTAACGGGCTTCTTCCTGGCCGGAGATGATTTCAATTGGATAGGGAAACACGCTGCGAGCCCGGCGTAAAAAAGTCTGGCTGTTGTTGGCCCGGCGCAGGGTGTAGGTGGCGATGACCCGCACCGCATCGGCCGGTATACCGGATAGGGTATCGGCAAACTGCCGCAATACCGACAGACCGCGTTCCATCGCTTCCTCACTGAGGATAAGATCGCTGTTTAAGCCTTCGGCCAGCTGCACTTTTTGTTTTTCGCGGTGCAGCAATTGCAAATCGCCATGCAGGTCGCGGGCAATCACCAGATGAAAGCTGTTGGAGCCTAAATCTACGGCGGCCATCAGGCCGCTGCTGGTTACTGAAGTCTCGGTTTGACTCAATCGGGTGTCCTTGTGAGATCCTGCTGCCGTGCAGCCAGGTAATCGTAAGTAGCTTGCTGCGAGCGAATATTGCGCTTATTGCCACGCTTCACATAGCTGTTGCTTTGGTTGGCATCCAGCAGCCGCCCTTTGACGTTATCTTTTAGCTGGATGTGCAGGATGTCAAGGATTTGCTGCTTTAAGCGCAAATCATAAATTGGCACGCCCACTTCGACTCTGTGGTCTATGTTGCGGGTCATCCAGTCGGCCGAAGAAATATAAATCTCGGTGTCACCGCCATTATGGAACACATACACCCGGCTGTGTTCCAGGTAGCGATCCAGCACACTGACCACTTTAATGTTCTGGCTCAGCCCTGGTACACCCGGGATCAGCGAGCAGATTCCCCGAATAATCATGCGAATTTTCACCCCAGCCTGACTGGCCTGATACAGCAAGGCGATGATGTCTTTATCCACCAGGTTGTTTATTTTCAGAATGATTTCTGCTTTGCGGCCTGTGGTGGCAAAGCCAATTTCCCGCTGGATCAGTGCTACCAGGCGTGGCCGGCTCCAGGTGGGGGAGACAATCAGATGGTTGAATTGATAAGCCCGGTAGCTGTACTCAATAAATTCGAACACCTGATCGACTTCGGCGGTAATTTCCGGGTGACAACTAAACAAGCTCATATCGGTGTAGATGCGGGCGGTTTTTTCATTGAAGTTGCCGGTACCAATATGGGCATAGCGCACTGGTTTGCCACGCTCCAGCCGGGTGATCAGACACAGTTTTGAGTGTATTTTTAACGTCGTCAGACCAAATACGACATGGATACCCGCTTCGGTCATCTTGCGTGACCAGTTGATGTTGTTTTCTTCATCAAAGCGCGCTTTAAGCTCTACCACCACAACAACCTTTTTGCCGTTGCGCACGGCATCGACCAGCGAGCTGATGACCCGTGAGTTTTTGGCCACCCGATACATGGTCAGTTTGATACTGCTGACTTTAGGATCAAACGAAGCCTGACGGATCCACTCGGTAAAGTAGCCAAAATCCTGATAGGGATAATGCAGCAGAATATCACTGGCGCGGATGGCATCAAAACTGGTGGCGTATTGCTCAAACTCCGGGCTAGGCAAGGGTGGCTGGGCGGCAAACTCCAGGCTGTGATGGCCCATATTCGGGAAACTGATAAAGTCTTTAAAGTTGCGGTACCGCCCACCAGGAATTAACGAGTCCATCGAACTGGTGCCGAGCTGCTTGCCAAGCACCTTGAGCATGGCTTCCGGCATGTCTTTATCGTACACCAGCCGCACCGGTTCGGACTTCAGTCGCTGCCGAATACCTTTGGACATTTTATCCAGCAGGCTTTGATCCAGCGTATCGCTGATATTGTATTCAGCATCCCGGGTCATTTTCAGCGAATAGCCCTGGATCTGCTCAAACTCGAAAAAGCCGCTGAACAGGTCGGCCAGACAGAGCAGTAAAATATCATCCAGCAGCATCAGCTGACGGCGATAATGGCCATTTTTTTTGCGGGTATTGAGTTCCAGCGGCAGTTCAACAAAGCGGGACAGTTCCTGGGTCGGTACTTCAACAATGGCGTATTCCGGCTTGCCCTGACCACTCATTTCGACAAACAAGTAGGTGGTGTTGTCTTCCAGCGAACGAGCCAGTCGTTGCTCCTCATTGCTTAAGATGATTGGTGAAATGTGCTTTTTTACTTCACTGCGAAAGTAACTGCGCACCCACTCAAGTTGCTGCTCGGTCAGTCGGCTGTTGTCAATCAACTCAATGCTGTGCTTGCGCAGCTCCAGCTGGATATCTTTGTAGATTTGGTTGAACTGCTCGCCCTGTTCAATCACTTTTTGCTGAATATCCTGCAGCAGTTGCTCGGCGTCTTCATCCGGACTGGCCTGGTATTTTTTCAGCAGGATACGGCGCTTCACATCCGCCACCCGTACCCGAAAAAATTCATCCATATTGTTGGAGTAAATCCCCAAAAAACGTAGCCGCTCAATGGCTGGGTTGCGGGTATCGGCAGCTTCCTGCAGTACCCGGCCGTTAAACGACAGCCAGCTGAGTTCGCGCGGGATCATCGGGACTTGCAGTGTTTCAGATAAGGGTGATTGAGTATCCATAGCAGGGCTCCTTACAGCTATGGCACTACTCTATGGCAGTTTTATGACAATTGGATGAAGCGGCCGAAGCCGCTGTAAATAATTTCTTATTCGGCTACTTCCACATCGACCACCACATCGGTGGCAATGGCTTCCAGCGCCGTTATCACTTCATCCCGGCTTAAGCCTGGTGCCAGTTCGACGGTGGCAATCGCATTAAACAAGGGCGAACCCCAGTTGGGCGCACTCTGCTTAGAGCTTTCAAAGTGGATGATATTGGTGCCTTTGTGCTTAATCACCGAGGATAATTCGCGCACGATGCCAGGGCGATCATTGCCGGTAATCACGAACTTCAGCAATTGCTGATTTTGGCCAGCGCTGTCAATGCCGTGGTGGATATGAATGTCCAGATCGGAAATGGCTTGCAATGCCTCGGTTAGTTGGGCCAGGTCAGTTTCTGCCACCTCCAGTTGTACAATGCCGGCAAAGTAACCCGCCAGGTGGCTGAGGTTACTGGCCATCCAGTTGCCATTGTGTTGATTGACCACGGTAGCCAGTTGTTCTACCAGGCCGGATTTATCGCGTCCTATGACGGTCAGGACCAACTGCTTCATAGCGATTCCTTTTATTGACGTCAGTGTGGGGGAGTTCATTCTAATCGTTATTAGGAACAAGGTTCCTTGCGACTAAGTGTAGCCAGCAGACCGCAGGAATAAAGTGGCGTTGGATAATTTTTTTATGCATTTAGCCGCAAAATGGCATAAGCAATCAAACAATACTTTTTAAGTGATTGATTACAGTAACCTTAGGTTGTTAATTACCCCATAGTGGGTAGGCCGCTTAAAAGCAAAGAAAATGTATTTTCGTCATATTAATGTCATATGACTGCATTAGGATGGCCGGGTGTTAAGCAATAAACCATCGCGATTCGATGTTTTAATTCCAAAAATAGGTAGGAGACGACCGTGAACGCATTGAAGAAATTGACCAAACTGACTGTGATTGCAGCAGCCATGACTTTCGGTATCAGCAGCGCTGTTGCCAGTGTCGACCCAGATCTGCCGGCCTATGAGCGGGTGAGTGGTGTCTCTGGTAACGTGACCAGTATCGGTTCCGATACCCTGAATAACCTGATGACACTATGGGCAGAAGAGTTTGCCAAGTTCTATCCAAACGTCAACATCCAGATCCAGGGCGCGGGTTCATCAACCGCACCAACTGCTTTGACTGAAGGTACTGCGAATTTTGGCCCGATGAGCCGTGCTATGCGCGATTCTGAAATCCAGGCGTTTGAAAACCGTTACGGCTACAAGCCACTGGCGATTCCGGTAGCAGTCGATTTGCTGGCTGTTTACGTCAACAAAGACAACCCAATCGAAGGCATGACCTTGCAGCAAGTCGATGCAGTGTTCTCAGTGGGTCGTCGTTGTGGTGCCGATGCGGATATCACCCGTTGGGGCCAGTTGGGTCTGGGCGGTCAGTGGGCAAACCGTGATTTCACCCTGTACAGCCGTAATGCGGTATCCGGGACCTATGGTTACTTCAAAAACAATGCACTGTGTGGTGGTGACTTTAAGCCAAGCATCAACGAGCAACCTGGTTCTGCTTCTGTAGTACAAGGTGTCAGTGAGTCACTGAACGGTATTGGTTATTCCGGCATTGGTTACATCACTTCCAGTGTCCGTGCTATTCCTTTGGCCGCTAATGAAGGCGAACCTTTCGCCGAGCCAAACGGCGCCAATGCTGCCAATGGTACTTACCCGCTGGCTCGTTTCCTGTACGTGTACATCAACAAGCACCCAAACCGTCCGCTGAATACCCTGGAGCGTGAGTTCATCCGTATGGTGGTGTCAAAAGAAGGTCAGGAAGTGGTCGCGCGGGATGGTTATGTACCAATCCCCAATGCGGTTTCACAGCAAGTGCTGCGCGATATCGGCGTCCTGTAAGTACTTTGTTTCTCTTAAAAGCGGGCTATGCTACATAGCCCGCTTTTTTGTGCCTGTTATCTATGCAGGCATTCCTCCCGGACCAGCTGTTGGCTGTCCAAAAGCATTCCCGATGCTTTTTTATTTTTCAGAAATATGACAGTGACTGTCATATTTCTGAAATAAAGCTGCGGTAGAGTGGCGAGCATCCAATTTTGTCCAACTCAACACATGGATCATGCAATGCAAACATCAGATGTGAGTTCGTCCGGTAAGGCGCAGATTTCAGTGAAATCCTTATTGCCTTCTGGCGAAAAGCGTGCCCGCTTACGACGCTGGCGCGCCATGAAAGATGGCATTTCCAAATACGGTATTGGCCTGGCGGGGATCAGCGTGGTGATAGCGCTGGCGACTATCTTTATCTATCTGTTTTCGGAAGTCGGGCCGATTTTTTCATCGGCCAAAGTAGAGCACAGCCAAAGTTACCAGGTGCCGCTGATGCAGGACGAGCAGATCCTGCATTCCTCATTGGAGCGTTACAATGGTATTGGCCTGATGGCGACCAACCAGGGCCGTTTGCATTTCTTTAATACGCTGGATGGCTCCGACAACAAAACCGAGTACCTAACTCTACCGGAAGAGACTGAAATCAGCGCTTTTGCGGCTGGTAATGCCCGTTCAGGCTTGCTGCTGTTTGGCCTGAGTAACGGCAAAGGCACGGTTGCCAAGCATGAGTACGATTTGAGTTACCCGGATGATGTCCGCTTGGTGACGCCTAAAATCACCTACCCTCTGGGTCAGGACTTGCTGGTGCTGGATGAGCAGGGCATGCCGCTGAAAGCCATGGCCATCCAGGAAGGGCGCAATGGTACCGGTATTGCGGTGTATACCGCTGATGGCCGGCTGGGACTGAACGTTTTTTCTACCCGCACCAATTTTATGACCGGTGGGGTGACGGTGCAGCGTACCAGCTATCAGTTGCCATCGGCACCTGCCTCGGTCAGTCAGATTCTGCTGGATTCTGCGCTTCGTAATATGTATGTGGCCGACAACGAAGGCAACATTCATTATTACGATATTGTCAACCCGGCCCGGGCTTTCTATGTGGAGTCAGTTCGGGTGGTCGAACCCGGTCAGCGCATCACGGCGATGGAGTTTTTAAACGGTGCCGTCTCCATTATTGTCGGCTCCAGCAGTGGCGTTGTCAGTCAGTGGTTTTTGGTACGGGATGATAACAATGTCTCCAGTCTGACCCGTATCCGGGATTTTAAACAGCACCCGGCGGCTATTCGCAGTATCGCAGCAGAATACACCCGTAAAGGCTTTATGGTGCTGGATGATGCTGGTCACATTGGGATTCACCACGGTACCGCATCGCGCACCTTGCTGCTGCAGCCTCTTGGCAATGGCATTATGGCGGATAAAGTAGCTATTTCGCCGATCAATACTGCCTTCTTCGTGCAGGATACGACCGGGAAAACGCATTTCTTTAATAAAGACAATGCGCACCCGGATGTGTCTTTTCGTTCACTGTGGAATCAGGTGTGGTACGAAGGCCGGCAAAAGCCGGAGTATGTCTGGCAGGCTTCATCCGGTTCGAACGAGTTCGAACCCAAGATGTCGCTGGTACCGCTGACCATTGGTACCTTAAAAGCCGCTTTCTTTGCCATGTTGTTTGCCATGCCGCTGGCCATTATGGGGGCTATTTATACCGCTTACTTTATGTCGCCGAAACTGCGCGGCAAGGTCAAACCCACCATTGAAATTATGGAAGCTCTGCCAACGGTTATTCTGGGCTTTTTGGCAGGTCTTTGGCTGGCGCCTTTTATTGAAGATAACCTGCCTGCCGTGTTCTCCATCCTGATTCTGATGCCCGTCGCCATGCTGCTGATGGCGTATGCCTGGCGCTACTTCCCAGCGGCCATTCGCCACCGGGTACCAGGGGGTTGGGAGGCCGTGATCCTGATCCCGGTGATTTTGCTGGTTGGCTGGCTCTGTGTCAGTGTAAGCCCGGCGATTGAACTGGCATTTTTCGATGGCAGCATGCGTCAATGGTTTACTGAAACCGGTATTACCTACGATCAGCGAAATGCGCTGGTGGTAGGTATTGCGATGGGCTTTGCCGTGATCCCAACCATCTTCTCCATTGCCGAAGATGCGGTCTTTAACGTACCCAAGCACTTAACCCAGGGCTCTTTAGCACTGGGTGCCACCCCCTGGCAAACGGTGATGGGCGTGGTGATCCCAACGGCTAGCCCGGGTATTTTCTCGGCGGTGATGGTGGGATTTGGCCGTGCGGTAGGGGAAACCATGATCGTATTGATGGCAACCGGCAACAGCCCGGTGGTGAACTTCAATATCTTTGAAGGCATGCGGACCTTATCAGCCAATATTGCGGTAGAGCTACCGGAAACCGCCGTCGGCAGTACCCACTTCCGGGTGTTGTTCCTGGCAGCGCTGGTGCTCTTTGTTATTACCTTCTTCGCCAATACCCTGGCCGAAGTGATTCGTCAGCGTTTGCGTAAACGCTACAGCAACCTGTAATTGGAGCAAAGACAGATGAGAGCTTGGTTTCGAAGCGGAACTCCATGGATTTGGCTAAACGCCGGTGCGCTGGCGCTAAGCCTGGTGATGGTGATTGGGTTGCTGACATTGATCGCAGTACGAGGTTTCGGTCACTTCTGGCCGGCCGATATCGTGCAGCTGACCGTTCAGGAAGGCGATCGTCAGACCGTGGTGATGGGTGAGTTGGTGCGCAGCCAAACATTGGCCAGCAATGTGATTCGCGATGCCGGTGTCAAGCTGGAAGGCGATGACCCGCTTATCACCCGTTATTTACTGAAAGTGGGTAACCGGGACGTGTTTGGCCGTGATTTTCGCTGGTTTCTGCAGCCGCATGTCCTAAAACGCGAATACCCGAAAAATGCGCTGGCGCTGGAGCGTCGCGAGTGGGGGAACTTCTATGGTGTACCAGTGCGCTTGCTGGAAGGCGATCAAGTGATTGCTGAAGGCGATGCTGTGCTGGAGCACCTGCCAGCCCGTATCAAGCGGGTGAATGACTTGTACAAGCAAATTCGAAGTATTGAGCGCGGCGCTATCGGTGATATTAACTACCGGCTGGAGCGGATCCGGCTGGATGAACGCCGGTTGGAGCTGCGTGAAGCGCCTGCATACCAACTGGAGCAGTTCCGCCAACAAGCTGAAATTGAACGTGAATCACTGGAACACGATTTCCTTGAGCTGCGTGGTGAGTTGGACCAGCTGTACGCAGCTGCAAGGCGCGATACCCTGGTGATGAAAACTGCCGATGGCCAGGAGGTCACGCTGAATGTTGGTGTGATTGTCAATGCCTGGGCACCAAACCGGATGAATGTGTTCCAGAAGCTGGGGCATTATTTCCCGGAGCTGTGGCACTTCTTAACCGGTGAGCCGCGCGAGGCCAATACCGAAGGCGGGATTTTCCCAGCCATCTTTGGTACCGTGACTATGGTGCTATTGATGTCGATCATTGTCACCCCCTTTGGTGTACTGGCGGCGATTTACCTGCGGGAATACGCCAAACAAGGACCATTGCTGAAAATTATCCGCGTCTCGGTGTACAACCTGGCCGGGGTACCGTCGATCGTGTTTGGGGTCTTTGGTCTGGGCTTTTTTGTCTACATTATGGGCGGCAGTATTGACCAGCTGTTTTACCCGGAAGCGTTGCCAACCCCAACCTTTGGTTCACCAGGCTTATTCTGGGCCTCGTTAACCCTAGCATTACTAACCTTGCCGGTAGTCATTGTCTCGACCGAAGAGGGCTTGTCACGCATTCCAAGTACCATTCGCCAGGGCAGTCTGGCACTGGGGGCGACCAAATCGGAAACCTTATGGAAAGTGGTGGTACCGCTGGCCGCGCCTGCCATGATGACCGGCTTGATTCTGGCCATTGCCCGTGCTGCCGGTGAAGTGGCCCCGCTGATGCTGGTGGGTGTGGTGAAACTAGCCCCCAGTTTACCGATTGATGGCAATTTCCCCTTTATTCACCTGGATCGCCAGATCATGCACCTTGGTTTCCACATTTACGATGTGGGTTTCCAAAGCCCGAACGTGGAAGCAGCCCGGCCACTGGTGTACGCCACAGCTTTAACGCTGGTTGCTCTGATCATGGTATTGAATATGACCGCCATCAGCATTCGTAACCGCCTGCGGGAAAAATACCGCAGCGATTCAGACTAACCGGGAGTGACGAGAATGCAAACGAATACGCAAGCAACATCCACTCAGTCTGCAGAGAAGATGACAATGAACAACAACGATGTAATGAACAACGAGCCAGAGCTGAGCCTGGCGGATGAAAAAATCAAATTGACGGTTGAAAACCTGAATCTATTCTATGGCAACTCGCAGGCCCTGAAAAACATCAACCTGGCCATTCCGGAAAAGCGCGTGACTGCCTTTATCGGCCCGTCAGGTTGTGGTAAGTCGACTTTGCTGCGCTGCTTTAACCGGATGAATGATTTGGTGGATATCTGCCGCATTGAAGGGGCCATTAAAATGGATGGCCAGAACATCTACGAACCTAAGGTGGATGTGGCTGAGCTGCGCCGGCAGATTGGTATGGTGTTTCAAAAGCCAAACCCGTTTCCAAAAACGATTTACGAGAACGTGGCTTATGGCCTGCGGCTGCAAGGGGTGAATGACAAGCGGGTGCTGGATGAGGTGGTGGAAACCTCATTAAAAGGTGCTGCGCTTTGGAGCGAAGTCAAAGATCGCTTGCACGACAATGCCTTTGGTTTATCCGGTGGTCAGCAGCAGCGTCTGGTGATTGCCCGGGCGATAGCTATTGAACCGGAAGTATTGCTGCTGGATGAGCCGGCATCGGCGCTGGATCCGATTTCGACGCTGAAAATCGAAGAGCTGATCTACGAGCTGAAAAGCAAGTACACCATCGTGATTGTCACCCACAACATGCAGCAGGCAGCCCGGGTGTCGGATTACACCGCCTTTATGTACATGGGCGATCTGATTGAACACGATGTCACCAACAAAATGTTCACTAACCCAGCGCAAAAACAAACCGAAGACTACATCACAGGCCGCTTTGGTTAATTGCCTGATGATCAACCGACCGACTCAAAGGAGCAGGTGATGGACAAACTGAATTTATCAAAGCACATTTCCAGTCAGTTCAATGAGGAAATGGAGCGGGTACGTAACCACGTAATGGCGATGGGTGGTTTGCTGGAGCAGCAGCTGCAGGATGCACTTAGTGCCATCAGCAACAACGATGCCGAGTTGGCGCAGCAGGTCATCGATACTGATATCAAACTGAACAACTGGGAAATTAAAATCGACGAAGAGTGCAACCGTATTATTGCCAAACGTCAGCCGGCGGCCAGTGATTTACGGCTGATTATGGCGGTGCTGAAAACCATCACCGATCTGGAGCGGATGGGCGATGAAGTAAGGCGCATTGCCAAAGTAGCGCTGGAGTCGTTCAACGCCCACCAGCAGGACTTGCTGGTCAATCTGGAAAATATGGGCCGCCATGTCGGTGGCATGCTGCACGATGTGCTGGACGCTTTTGCCCGGATGGATCTGGAGTCGGCCTATGCGGTGTACCGTGAAGACAAAAAAGTCGACCGTGAGTACGAGGCCATTACCCGTCAGTTGATGACCTACATGATGGAAGATCCACGTTCGATTCCGAAAATTATGAATGTGCTGTGGTCGGTGCGTTCGCTGGAGCGGATTGGCGATCGCTGCAAAAACATTGCCGAATACATCGCCTTTTTTGTCAAAGGCAAAGCGGTGACCGACAGCAGCGAAATGGAGTCTGCCGGGGATTAAAGCCCTGTCAGCGCTAAGCTTAACTGCTTCAGCCTCAAGCCCAACCAAAACTGGTTGGGCTTTTTTCTGCAGCCTCGGCTAATATTTCATTTTTATTGCACTATATCAGGCGCTATAATGCCGCCTTAATTGCACTAATGCATAAAATATGACCGCTAGGACCTGGTAATCAACCAACCGAAGCGGCCTATTCAGGGCAAAACGCATGAGTTATTCACTGTTTGATTTTCTCCAGTTGATAGGTTCACTGGGGATTTTTATTTTTGGCATGAAAATTTTCAGCGAAGGTCTGCAAAAAATAGCAGGCAACCGGCTGAAAGGCATCTTAAGCGGCATGACCCGCAATCGTTTGACCGGTGTTCTGACCGGCTTTGGCACCACCGCCATTACTCAATCCTCCACCACCACCACCGTGATGGCCGTCAGCTTCGTCAATGCTGGCTTGCTGACCTTTGTGCAATCGACCGGTGTCATTATGGGGGCCAATATCGGCACCACCATTACCGCCTGGATGGTGGCGTTATTTGGCTTTAAGTTTCAGATCACCCCGATCGCGGTTGCCGTCATCGGGGTGTTTTTTGCCTTTTTGTTCTCCAACAACAGCCGGCTACGCAATATCGCTGAGGCCATGGTGGGGTTTGGTATCTTGTTTATCGGTCTGGAGTTTATCAAAGGGGCCGTGCCGGATATCCGCGCCAATCCGGAGATGTTTGCCTTTTTGGATGCCTTTACCGACTACGGCTACTGGTCATTGCTGCTGTTTGTCTTTGCGGGTACGGTGTTAACTTTATTGACCCAATCGTCCTCGGCTGCTACGGCGATCACATTGGTAATGCTGTTTGAGGGCTGGATATCGTTCCCGATTGCGGCAGCGATGATCCTTGGCGAGAACATTGGTACCACCGTAACGGCCAATATCGCGGCCCTGGTGGGCAACGTGCATGCCAAGCGGGCTGCCCGTTTTCACTTCTTCTTTAATATCGTTGGGGTGATCTGGATGATGGCCATCATCTTCCCGATGCTCAGCTTGATGGACACAGCCGTGCAGTACTTTACCGGCAACCCGGTGTCGGTGATGGACAGTACACAAGACGCCCGCGCCAATGCCACCCTGGCACTCTCTTTGTTCCATACCTCTTTTAATGTGTTAAACGTCGTGTTGCTGTTTGCCTTTGTGCCTTACCTGATTCGTTTTGTTGAGTTTATCCAGCCGGATCGCGGTGGTGAAGACGAAGAGTTCCATTTGCGCTACATCAGCGCTGGCGTGATGACCTCGCCGGGGCTATCGGTGGCACAGGCGCAAAAAGAAATTCAACAGTTCGCCGGTGTAGTGGAAAAAATGCATGAGTCGGTCACTGAGCTGCTGTTTGAGCCAGGCAACAATCGCGAAAAGCTGATGGAGAAAATCCAGAAATACGAGGATGCGACCGATCAGCTGGAAGTGGAAATCTCTGATTATCTGGTACGGGTCAGTGAGCACACCAATCTGGAACACTGGATGACGGAACGCATTCGTTTTATGCAGACCATGATCAACGATATGGAGCGTATTGCTGATATCTACTATCAGGTGTCCAAATTGTCGGAGCGGATGATCGAGACTGAGTCGACCTGGCCAGAAGATGCCAGCAAGGAAATGGCTGTGATGATGACGGCTTTGCAGCACGCCATTGTTGCGATGAAAAACAATGTGGCGAAAGAGCCGGCTGCGGTGAACCTGAAAGACTCCATTGTACTGGAAGATAAAATCGACAAGCTGCGCGACGAATACCGCAACAACCATTACAACCGGTTGGAAAGAGGTGAATACGCGCCGCGTGCTGGTGTGATCTTTATCGATATGCTTAATCGGTTGGAGCGTATTGGCGATCACGTGCTGAATGTCAATGAGTCTGCATCGGGCCGTCGTTTGAAAGCGATGCGGATCGATGGTCAGGCTCAGGCCCGTAAGCACTAATCCTTAGCCAGCTAAGATCCCATCCTTGGATAAAAAAGCGCCGCTCAATGAGCGGCGCTTTGCATTTCAGGGAGAAATGACAGCTGTTTTACTCGTACCGTACTTCCAGCTTCATGCCACTGACCGCACGGAAGGCATGCAGACCAATGTGCCAGGTTCCAGCGGTTGGGTTGGTGAAGGTACAGGTTTCATTGTTGCCGTTGGTGCCAGGTTTGCAGTCGAACTGCGTAGCTGTTGGCACAGCACCGTGACGAACATGCAAATCGGCATCACCGCGGCCACCAGAGATTTCAACCACCAGGCTGGTTGCACCGGCTGGCACATCGACACTGTAGTAATCCCAGGCACGACGATCAATGCTGATGTTGTTCACCACATAACCGCCGGCATCCGGTACATCCGGCTCGTCCGGCTCTTCCGGTGCAGTGAAGCTTCCTACCAGGCTAACCCCACTAAAAGCGGTATAGCCATTGATCATCACATGCCAGGTGCCTTCTTGTGGCGTGGCAAAATCACAACGCTCTTCATTACCAAAACGGAACGGACGGCAATCGTAATCGCCTAGGGTTGGTGCTGAGCCAAACTTCACATACAAGTCTGCATCGCCGGTGCCGCCCGACATGACAAAGGCTAAATCGCTGGCATCAGCAGGCAGTTGCATGGTGAAGAATAATTGCTCACCGGTGCCGCCAGACAGGCCGGTTACCGGGACACCATTTTGCAGCTCGGTGTCTGGTTCTGGATCCGGGTCTACCGGGTCATCCGGTAAATCAGCGCCTTCGCAGCCATTAGCGGTCAAATAATCCACTGCATCTTTGGCCTGTACCAAACCCCAACCATAGGAAGTATCACGGCCTGGTGCTCCCAGATCTTCTGCAGAAGCAGCCAGCGCAGCACGGATTTCGGCATTGGTACATTGTGGGAAGTGGCTCCATACCAGAGCAGCAACACCAGCAACGTGCGGTGATGCCATTGAGGTACCGCTCATCAGGCCATAATTACTGGCACCTGAGGTAAAGTTAGCTACGTCACCCAGTTGCCCCATCAATACGTTGCCTTCTTCTTGCGACAAGCTCACTGCTGGAATAGTGGTAGTCGGGTTGTCACCGACAGTGCCGCTGAAATTACCTGGCTCGTTGTTGTAGATAATGGCTGCCACACCGCCACCATCCTGACAGGACTCAACTTTCTGAGCAAAAGAGACTTCACCCCGTTGCATCAGGCAGACTTTACCCACCATGTCATCACAGGTGGTTAAGCCCAGGCCACAGCTGGCAATTTCTGCCGTCATGCTACCTGAGCCAGCGCCAGAGATAGGGTTTGGATTAAAGGCAACGCCATTGACTGACAGCAGCGACTCAACACCTGTACCTTCCGGGTAGGTTGAGCGTACATCGACACCCGGGCCTGCCAATTCGACCTGCGCATTACGTTGTGAGAAGCCAGCCAGTGTTTTAGTGCTATCCACGGCTGCGACTGAAATGACTGAGTCGTAGGAGGCAGGGTAAGACAGGGCGGTATTACCACCGTTACCTGCAGCAGCTACCAACAGCACGCCGGAGTCGTAAATACTTTGCATGGCGTTGCGCTCAGCCACGCTGGAGCCTGAGCCGCCTAAGCTCATATTGACTACGGTTGAGCCATTTTGAGCACAGACGTTAATGGCATTGACTAATGAGGATGAGTAACCCCAGCCAGCGGCATTAAAGACTTTTACAATATGCAGTTTGACTTCGCCATTTGGCAGCACACCAACAATACCGACATCATTATTCAAAGCGGCAATGGTACCAGCAACATGAGTACCGTGCGGGCCACCGGCTTCAAACCAGTTGCCAGTGCCTGGATCATTGGTGCCAGTGATGTTGCTGCTGAGGAAATCCTCATGCGGCAGATCCAGGCCAGAGTCGATGACACAGACGGTCTGGTTGCTGGCAAACTGATCGGAGACCTGATCGGCTTGCACCATGGTAAAGCCATACGGCACTTCTTGCGCCATTGGGTAGCGCACCAGATCCGGCTCAATCAGTTCGATGCTTGGATCTGCTTGCAAACGCTTCAATGCGGCCTCAGGCAATTCAGCAGCGATAGCGCGTTGAGGTCCCAGGATCAGCTTGGTTTTCGCCCCCATACGCTCTAATGCACGGGCAGAGACCTGCAGTGCGGCTTGCTCGTGGGACTCTCCTGGCCGCAATGAAATGCTTTGTTGAGCCAGGTGGTCGGCTTTGTAATGAATGATAAAGCGATTGGAGCTTGGTTCGGCACTTTCTGAAGCATGAGCTGCAATGGGGGCAGCTAAAGCAGCAGAAATGGCCATGGCGACTAAACTGCTCTTGGCTCCCGCCAGAGTAGCAAAGGATTTAGACATGGGTTCACCCTCCCGAGGTGATTATTATGGTTATGGTAGTAGCGCACTTATCTGAGAAGCAGACAGCAGGACAGACTCAAAAAAACAGTGGCGACCCTGAGTCAATGTAGGTCAGGCTCTATGGCTCATTAACCTTAAACATTGTTGCTTAGTTAACTTATAACATTGAAGAATCAGATTCAATCAATAATTTACAGCTGTAATTTAATGTTTTATAAATAGCTGTTATTTATCATGATTTAATCCCATTTTGAGGGTGAAAATAATGAACTTAAGGACCTTTTTTGGGTAATATTGTTAATTGATTTTTGGGCCTAAATGCTGTGCCTATCAAGATCATGCTGATATAATAACGAACAACAACATGGGGGCAATATGAAGCGTTTACCCAGCATTAAGCAGATGCAGTATCTGTTAGCATTGCATGAGCACCAGCATTTTGGCCGGGCAGCTGAAGCCTGCTTTATCGGGCAATCTACTTTGAGTGCCGCCATTGCCAATATGGAAGAAACGCTCAATGCTCAGTTGTTGGAGCGGGATCATAAAACCTTTATTTTTACCCCGCTTGGCGAGGATATTGTTCGTCAGGCCCGGTATATTATTGAACAGTGTGAAGAGCTAAGCCTGTTTGCTCAGTGTCAGGGCAAGCCTATGTCAGGTCCCTTTCGCCTCGGTTGTATCCCCACCATAGCCCCCTTTGTACTCAGTGATATTATGGCGGAGTGCCGCCAGCAGTTCCCAGAATTGCAGCTGTTGCTTCGTGAAGATACCACCGATAATTCCTTGCATGCTTTGGCTGAAGGCCGGCTGGATATGGTGCTGTTGGCTTTGCCCTATGAAACCGGTGCGTTTCATACCGAGGTGCTGGCGGCAGATCCTTTCCAGTTGGTGTTGCATCGGGATTGGTTAGGGCAGGGGTTTGAGCATGATATGACCCAATGGCCGGATGAAAGCATTTTCCTGCTGGAGCGTGAACATTGCCTGACAGGCCATGCCGTTAAAGCCTGTGAGCTGGAAGATAATCGCAAGGTCAATCCGTTTTTTGCCACCAGCCTGCATACGCTGACTCAGATGGTCAATAACAAACTGGGTGTGACTTTTATGCCACAACTGGCGATCAATGCGGGTTTATTGCAGGGTACCGAGCTGGTATGTCAGCGACCTGCCGCTGGGCAAGCTAGTCGGGATATTGGGGTGGCCTGGCGTCCTACCTCCAGCAAGTTGCATAGTTACCGCTTACTGGCCGAGCTGATTCGGCAGGTCTTACTTAAGAAAGTTACTGGGTAGTGGATGGTGGTGCCGATTTGGTAGGGGCAAGCTCGGGCAGGATGAAGTTTGGGTATTGTTGGTACAATAATGCCAATTGACCATTGTGGTAAAGCTTGCTGTAGTGATCATCCCACCACTGTTTGAGTGCCTGGCCCGAGGCATTGTTGCTAAAGCCCATAAAGATAGGCTCGCCTTTTAAAAAGCGCAGCTCCAGCCCTGTCAGGTCTTCCGGAGTAAGTTTGCTCCTCAGCTCGGTTTTTTCTACCAGAAAAGCATCAACTCGTTGATTGCGTACCATGTCAACTCCGGTGCGGATGCTGTCTACTTCGTAACTGGTGTTGTCGATATTCAGTACCAGTGCGTAGTTGTAACCTCGTTGTGTTGCTAACCTGAGGGTGGATAACGAGCCTGCGGTGTCGAGTGCCGGTTGACTTGCAAGGTACAAAACGGCAATTTCGTCCTCATCGAAGGGGTGGCTCGAAAGCAACAACTGCTGGCTGTCGGTAGCCGCGACACCAATCACCATGTCAACGTGGTGCTGTTCGGCCATTAAAATAGAGCGACTGAAGCTGGTGAAGTGCAGCTCTAGTCTGGTATCGACTGGAAAAATAAGTCGTAGCAAGTGCAGGTAAGCCCCTTCACCATCCAGCTCGGTAAAACCTGGCCAGAGATCCGTGGCGACATGAACAGCGTTAGCTGGCATCATCGGTTCCGGAGCGGGTTTGGTTGCAGCCAAAAGCGCGCCACTGCTACTGACAAATAGCAAAAAGCAGCACAGCATGCTTGGTAAAGTCGTGACAGTACCCATGACCACCTCCCTGCAACTAAGTGTAGACCTTTTCAGGCGAGGTATGGGTGGATTTCACTTGTTCAAAGCCACTGCTGTTATTAGACTAGCGGCCTTGGTTTTTCAGAGGTGTGGTTATATGCAGCTTGCTGACTTTCATTTTGACCTTCCGGATGCGTTGATTGCCCGTTATCCGCAGGCAGAGCGCTCCGCCAGCCGTTTGCTTTGCATGGATCGTCGAAGTGGTGACTTGAGTCACCGGGTGTTCCGGGATATCGCAGAGCAGCTTCAGCCTGGCGATTTGCTGGTATTTAACAACACCAAGGTGATCCCGGCCCGTTTGTTTGGTCAAAAAGCTTCAGGCGGCAAAGTGGAAGTGCTGGTGGAACGGATTCTGGATGAACAGCGCTTTTTAGCCCATGTCCGGGCCAGTAAATCACCGAAGCCAGGCACAGAGTTGCTGTTAGAAAACGATGCGACAGTCGCAATGCTGGGCCGCAAAGGCGAGTTGTTTGAACTGGAGCTGCAAGGTGATGAAACCGTGCTCAGCATGCTGGAACGATTGGGGCATATGCCATTGCCACCTTACATCGACCGGCCCGACAGCGAGGAAGACAAAGCCCGCTATCAGACGGTGTATCACCAGAAACCCGGCGCTGTTGCTGCACCAACGGCCGGTTTGCATTTTGACCAGCCGTTGCTGGAGCGTTTAGCTGAAAAAGGCATTCAGTTCGCTTTTATTACCCTGCATGTCGGGGCAGGGACTTTTCAGCCGGTGCGGGTAGAGGATGTCACCACCCATCAGATGCATGCGGAGTACATCGAAGTCGATCAAACCGTGATCGATGCGATCCATGCCTGCAAAGCGCGGGGCAATAAAGTGATCGCCGTGGGCACGACGTCAGTGCGGGCGCTGGAAAGCACCGCCCAGGATGCACTGAGCCAGCAGCAACCGCTGGCGCCATTTCAGGGCGATACCCAGATCTTTATTTATCCTGGCTACCAGTTTCAGTTGGTGGATGCGCTGATCACCAATTTCCATTTACCCGAATCCACCCTGATTATGCTGGTATCGGCGTTTAGCTCACGCGATCATGTGATGCATGCTTACCAAACGGCAGTGGCAGAGCAGTACCGCTTTTATTCGTATGGCGATGCCATGTTTATCAGCTAAAGCACCGCTATCACGGGATGCCTTGCATCGCATTTTACCGCCGGACAGGGTATGATAGCGCCCGCGAAGCCGGACTGTTTCTCCGGTGTACGAGGTAAATTGTGAAATTTGAACTGTTAGCGACCGACGGCAAAGCCCGTCGTGGTCAAATGATGTTTGAGCGGGGCGTGGTCGATACGCCTGCTTTTATGCCGGTGGGCACCTATGGCACGGTCAAGGGCATGACACCGGAAGAGTTGGAGCAGACCGGGGCGCAAATCTGCCTTGGCAATACCTTTCACTTAATGCTGCGCCCGGGCACGGATATCATCAAGCTGCATGGTGACTTGCATGACTTTATGCATTGGCACAAACCTATTTTAACCGACTCCGGTGGTTTCCAGGTGTTTAGCCTGGGTGAGCTGCGCAAAATTACCGAAGAAGGGGTCTTGTTTCGCTCACCACTGAATGGCGAAAAAATCATGCTGACGCCGGAGCGCTCGATGGAAGTGCAACAAGCACTGGGCTCCGACATTGTGATGATTTTCGACGAGTGCACGCCTTATCCTGCCACCGAGCAGCAAGCGAAAAAATCGATGGAGCTGTCGCTGCGCTGGGCAGCCCGCAGCAAAGCGGCCCATGGCGATAACCCCTCTGCCTTATTCGGTATTATTCAGGGTGGTATGTACCCTTGGCTGCGTGATGTATCCTTGCAAGGGCTGGAAGACATCGGCTTTGATGGCTACGCCATCGGCGGTTTGTCGGTGGGTGAGCCCAAAGAAGACATGATCAAGATTCTAAACCACACCACCGACAAAATGCCGGCGCACAAGCCGCGCTATTTGATGGGAGTGGGTAAGCCGGAAGATATTGTCGAAGCGGTACGCCGTGGTATCGATATGTTCGATTGTGTGATGCCAACCCGCAACGCCCGCAATGGCCACTTGTTCGTCAGTGATGGCGTGGTCAAAATTCGTAATGCCAAGCACAAGGCCGATACGGCGCCTTTGGATAAAAATTGCGATTGCTACACTTGTAAAAATTATTCCAGAGCCTATCTACATCATCTGGATCGTTGCAATGAAATTCAGGGAGCACGCCTGAATACCATCCACAATCTGCATTTCTATCAGAATTTGATGCAGGGATTGCGTGAAGCCATTGCCGCTGGTACTTTTAATCAATTTGTTGCTGACTTCTATGCCGCTCGTGGCATGGATGTACCAGCGCTCAATTAATTGCTGTTTTTATTAAGGGGAACGTTATGAGTCTGTTTATTGCAAATGCACATGCTACCGGTGGTGGTGCCCAGTCCGGTGGCGGCTGGGATCTGATCATTATGCTGTTGGCTTTTGGTCTGATTTTTTATTTTCTGATCTACCGGCCTCAAGCCAAGCGGGTCAAAGAGCATAAAAATCTGATGGGCGCACTGGGCAAAGGCGATGAAGTGCTGACCCAGGGCGGCCTGGTGGGCCGGATCAGCAAAATCTCCGAAGAGAAAGACTTTATCGTCTTGGCGCTGAATGACAGCACCGAAGTGACGGTACAAAAAGCGTCGGTATCGGCTGTGTTGCCAAAAGGCACCCTCAAGTCGCTGTAATCTGAATTGCCATTGATGCAAAAGGACCGTTGAGTGTTAAATCATAACCCAGCATGGCGTTATCTTTTGGTCATCCTGGTGCTGCTGGTCGGCACCTTGTATGCCTTGCCGAACTTATACCCGGAAGATCCCGCCATTCAAGTAAGTGCCACCCGTGGTGGCGAGGTGCAGCAAGATAGTTTGGTGTTGCTGCAACAACGTTTTGAAGAAGACCGCATTGCGTTAAAAGACATCACGCTGCAGGATGGCCAACTACTGGCCCGCTTCTTCAATACCGAGGACCAGCTGCGGGCCCGCGATTTGGTCAGCCGCACGCTCGGTAATAACTACGTGACCGCGCTGAATATGGCGCCGACCACGCCAGCCTGGCTGATGGCCATTGGCGCCAGCCCGATGAACCTGGGCCTGGATTTACGCGGTGGCGTGCATTTCTTAATGGCCATTGATATGCAGGCGGCCATTGATAAGCAACTGGACGATCTGGCGCAGATTTTCCGCACGGATCTGCGTGAAGCCCGGATCCGTTTTGGCAATATTCAGTCCGATACCGATACGGGTACCGTGCTGGTGCAACTGCGCAATGCCGATGATTTAGCGGCCGCCCGCCGTTTGATCAGCCAGGACCGCGATTTGGATGTCAGCACTGGCCCGGTCGAGTTCAGCCTGCAGGTACGGATGAGCGATGCCAAAATTGCCGAAATCCGCGATTTTGCGCTGCAACAAAACATCACCATTATCCGCAACCGGGTCAATGAAATCGGGGTAGCAGAGCCACTGGTGCAACGTCAGGGTGAGCGTATTATTGTGCAACTGCCCGGCGTGCAGGACACGGCCCGCGCTAAAGAGATTCTAGGCGCCACCGCCACGCTGGAGTTCCGCTTGGTGGATGACAGCGTGGACCTGAACGATGCGCTGTCCGGTCGGGTGCCACCCAGTGCGCAGCTTTACTATGATCGTGATGGCCGACCTGTGGTGCTGCAGCGTCGTATTATGCTCACCGGTGATCGCATTACCGGTGCCAGCTCCAGCTTTGATGAATACGGCCGGCCGCAGGTGAATATTTCACTGGATGCGCAGGGCGGCAATATGTTCTCCCAGGCGACCCGAGATGCCATTGGCCGCGGCATGGCAACCGTGTTCATCGAATACAAGCCGACTGATCAGATTGGCCCGGATGGCGACCCTGTGCTGGAAAAAATAGAGGAAGTCATCAACGTGGCGACCATCCAGGCACGCTTGGGACGCAGCTTCCGTATTACCGGTATTAATAACCCCGGTGAAGCGCATAATTTAGCGCTGCAGTTGCGGGCAGGTGCCTTGTTAGCTCCGATCCAAATCATTGAAGAGCGCACCATAGGCCCAAGCCTGGGTCAGGAAAACATCGAGCTGGGTCAAACCGCCATTATGCTGGGTCTGGCGGCAGTATTGGTGTTTATGGTGCTGTACTACAAAGCGTTTGGCCTAGTGGCCAATGCGGCGCTGGTGGCCAACCTGGTGCTGATTGTTGGGGTGATGTCGATGATCCCGGGTGCAACCCTGACACTGCCTGGCATGGCGGGTATTGTGCTGACGGTGGGTATGGCGGTGGATGCCAATGTGCTGATTTTTGAGCGGATCCGTGAGGAACTGCGCGATGGTCGCAGTGTGCAGCAAGCCATTCACCATGGCTACGACCGGGCATTCTCTACCATTGCCGATGCCAACGTCACCACTTTGATTGCGGCGCTGATCTTGTTCGGTGTCGGTACCGGGCCTATCAAAGGCTTTGCCGTCACGCTGATGATCGGTATTGTCACCTCGATGTTTACCGCCATTGTCGGTACACGTGTGCTGGTCAACATGATCTGGGGCGGACGTCGCCTGCAGAAGTTGCCAATTTAAGGGGGCCATGATGATCGCAATTAATTTTAACAACACCATCAACTTTATGAAGTTGAAAGTGCCGTCCCTAATTCTGTCTGGCATTTTGGTGCTTGCCTCACTTGGCATTATGGCAACCAAAGGCATGAACTGGGGGCTGGACTTTACCGGTGGCACCGTGATTGAAGTCGGCTATCAACGTGATGCTGATTTAGCGGATGTGCGTGCTGTGCTGGCCGATGCCGGCTTCCCGGATGCGGTGGTGCAGTACTTTGGCTCCAGCCGGGAAGTGCTGATTCGGATTGGCCCGCGCGATGATATCGAGCAGGTCACCCTGGGTGAGCAGGTGATACGCCTGCTAGGAGAAGCGGATCCGGGTACGGTCGATATGCGCCGTATCGAATACGTGGGACCCAGTGTGGGTGCCGAGCTCAAAGAGCAGGGTGGCCTGGCAACGTTGGCGGCTTTGATCTGTATTTTGATTTACGTGGCTTTTCGTTTCGAGTGGCGTTTTGCTGTGGGGGCTGTCGCAGCCTTGGCGCACGATGTCATTATCACGCTGGGTTTGTTTTCATTGCTTGGGCTGGAGTTTGACCTGACCGTACTGGCAGCGGTGCTGGCGGTGATTGGTTACTCGCTAAACGATACCATTGTGGTCTGTGACCGCATTCGGGAAGGCTTTCGCCGTATTCGTGAGAGCGAGCCAGTTGACGTGGTCAATGAATCGCTGACCGGCACCATGAGCCGTACCATCATTACCTCTTTGACCACTATTTTGGTATTGCTGGTGTTGTTCTTTAAAGGCGGCGAGTTGATCCATGGCTTTGCTACTGCGCTGTTGTTTGGTGTGGTGATTGGTACCTACTCCTCGGTTTATATTGCCAGCTCGATGTCTTTGTTGCTGGGCATAAGCCGCGAAGATCTGATGCCACCGCCGGTGGAAAAGGAAGGCGAGAATACCGAGCCCTTGCTATAAGCGCGTTTAACCGACAAAATGCCAGTCTCCCGACTGGCATTTTTTTTACCACTATTTTGGAGCAAGCTATGCAGCACTCCCTGGCTTTTCTGGCTTTAGTCAATGCGGCTAAAGCTGCCATCAAGGAAATGGATATCGCTGCCTTGCAGCAGCGCAGCACTCCTTACGTATTGATTGATACCCGTGAAGATCACGAATGGCAGCAAGGCCACTTGCCAGGAGCTATGCACCTGGGCAAAGGCATTATCGAGCGGGATATTGAGCAGACCGTACAGGATAAGCAGCAGGTGATTATTTTGTACTGTGGTGGTGGCTACCGCTCGGCGCTGGCAGCACAGGCACTGCAGCAGATGGGCTATCAGCAGGTGTATAGTCTGGCAGGCGGTTATCGCGCCTGGAAAGAGCAGGGTTTGCCGATTGAGTTGCCCTAAAAATCAGGCAATAAAAAACCGGCTTTCTTAGCCGGTTTTCTTATCGTCCATACTTAGCGCATCAAATCTTCGGTCAGGTGCGGCCGCATGGTCTTTAGCATGCCTTGCAATACTTTCGGGCTGGCAGCGACCACATTGCCACTTTTCAGCTGGTTGTTGCCACCGGCAAAGTCGGTGACCATACCGCCGGCTTCGCGCACAATCAGTTCACCGGCCGCAATGTCCCATGGCTTTAAGCCAATTTCCCAGAAACCATCCAAACGGCCAGCAGCGACATAAGCCAAGTCTAAAGCGGCCGAGCCGGCGCGGCGCATATCAGCGACCAGTGGGAACAGGCTGTTAAACACGCTGCTGTATACCGGCAGCAATTGCTTTTGCTTAAATGGAAAGCCAGTGCCAAGCAACGCACCGGTCAGTTCAGGCCGGTTGCCAACGCGAATACGGCGGCCATTGAGCTGGGCACCACGGCCACGGGAAGCGGTAAAGAGCTCATCGCGCAGCGGATCGTAAATCACAGCTTGCTCGAGCTTGCCCTGAACTTTTAAGGCAATCGAAATGGCAACATGCGGAATACCGCGGATAAAATTGGAGGTCCCATCGAGTGGGTCGATGATCCATTGGTGATCGCTGTCTGCCGGTCCTTGCACACCCAGCTCTTCGCCAACCACACTGTGGCCAGGGAAGGATTTGCGCAGGGTTTGCACAATCAGTTGCTCGGCTTCACGGTCGATGTTGGTAACAAAGTCATTGCTGGACTTCTCGGTGGATTTGACAATATCCAGTTGCTCGCACGAGCGGGCAATAAGTGTTCCTGCACTGCGGGCAGCACGGATGGCGATGTTCAACATCGGATGCATAGCGATTACCTTATTGGAAAAAGAGCGGTTAAAACTTACACAAAAGTGCGCCGGCTATTGTAGCGATTTAGCCGGTAAAGTAAAGGGGTTTTGGTTTTTTAAGCGAGTGAATCGGGTAAGGTTGGCAAGGTGCAGGCTGGTCTTTCGACCAGCCTGCGTAGAGCTTACTTGGAAATAATGACCTGTTTTTGGGTGATTGGATCCAGTTGCTTCAGTGCCGCCTGGCCTACCGTCAAAAAGGTACCATTTGCTAATGGCAACGCATTGTAATATTCGTTGCTTTGCCCCAGGATAACACAGCTTTGGGTGGCAAAATCGTAACTGGCTAACTGACTTGCCAGGATAAGCAGGCGTTGACCAGTTGCATCGTAATTGATTTTGTAGATACCAGAAACATCAATATCCAGGATATTTTGCCCATTGGCATTGTCGCATCGATCCAATAGTAACTCTGCTTCCATCGTTTCCAGGTCTAACCGATAAATAGCGCTTTGACTTTGACTGGCTAAAAACAGCTGATTGCCTGCGTCATCTAAGGCGATGTCAATCAGTCCTGTGATGATACCAGCAGGGCCGGCACTACCATCAAACTCCAGTAAGCTGCGATCACCTGTATTAACATCAATGTTCAGAATGGCATTATCCAACGCAAATTGAGCCATATACAAGGTATTGGCTGCTGCATCGAAGTCACCACCAGCCAGGGTGCCGATAGCCACACCAGTGCCGGTGTCCGCATCACTGATCACCGTTTTACTGTTATCCGTCAGCGAGACTGACCAAATCGCATCGTTTAGACCAAGCAACAATGCATGGTTGCTTGCATGGTAAAATAAACCGCTGGGCGGGAGATTAAACTCGCGATCGATTTCAATCAGCTGTGTTCTGTCACCACTGGTTAAATCGATGGCAAATAAGGATTCTGCGGCATTCTGGCCATCATCTACGACATAGAGGGTATCGGCAGTGTCGGCAAACGTCAGGTACTGCGGTGACAGCAAACCACGGCCCGAGCCAATCCCGGAACTGATGAAGCCGGAGCGTTCACCACTATCGGTATCAACTGCCAATACCACTTCAAAAACAGAGTCTGCGACCAGCAAGGTATCATCATCCAGCAGTATTAGATCGCTAATCTGTGATGTTGGATAAAGCAAGCTCGGGCTTTCCGCTGATAATACCGAAGTCTCCAACAGACTGAGATCAATGAAAAGGATGCTCTTGAAACCTGCGACATAAAGTTGTTCTGCGGTTGCTCCACCGGTCAGTACCATTGGGGAGTTATCCAACTGTAGGACTAAAGAACGCTCACCGTCTAAGACATTCACTTCAATCAACTGCTCATTCTGTGATGTAGCGAACAAACGGCCTCCGTGCCATACCATTTCAAAGATGGGGAAAAACGGTGTGTCATCCAAAGTGCTTTGCGACACTAAGGTGATGGTGCTATCAGTGAGATCGACCTGGTAGAGCTTGTCCGTGGCATAGATGGCATCTGCTTCAAGCGTTCCTAACACAATAAAAACACGTTGGTTGTCCGCATCGTATTGTGTCCGTACACGGGTTACATTGGTTCCGGCAGCCAACTGTGGTTGATGTGTTTGCAAGGTAGTGAATGCACCGCTAGCCAAATCCAACGCAAACAAGTACAAAGTATCGTTCACAAAGCGACTGTAGAGTAGTCGACTACCGTCTGGATCCAGACTGAAGGGTGCGGCTTCGCCGACCACTGCCAGCACGTCATATTTGAAGTCGGTTGGATCAATGCTGACCACATCGCGGTTATCCATCACCCCAATCAGCCGGTCATTGGCAGTATCAAAAGCAAGGTAACGCGGTGCTTGCAGAGTACTGGTGCGAACAGCGGCAGCCTCTGCGTCCTGGTTGCCATCCATATCGGTGACTGAGACTACCAAGTTCAGATCGCTGTAAGGATCGATGTCGACATCGGCAGTCCACTCAAACTCCTCCTCTTCGTCGTCATCATCACTGCCCTGAGCATGAAAGCTTTGTGCTGACACCCGCTGTGCTGCTGTATTTGGGCTTTGGATAGTGGCAGCTACACCGTTGACACTCAATGCACTGATGCCATTACGACTAGTCGCTGTACCGCGCACGGTAAGAGTACCAGCTGAAGTTTTGGATTGGGACCAGGGAAAGACGACGCTTGCTTGCGGCGGCGTATCTGTGCCGGTTGCTGGCGGTTGGTTGCGGGTTGTACTGACAAAGTTGGCACTAACACCACCAATGGTTAACGTTGTGGTGTGGCTGGTGGCAAATTGGCTGGATGCCTGATGCCGCACCCGGATTTGTGCAGCATTAGTGACGGTTGCCGAGCCTGAGGTGAAGTCACCGTTGTTAATTGAGTACTCGCCACCTTGAATGCTGATGGTCGCTGCCGCATTGATGCCTGTCACCGTAATGCTGTTTGAAGTGACAGTGGCACCAGGCTCTACATCCGACAGAGCGGTAAAGCTAAACGGATTTGGCTGAGTATTGGTTACTGGTGGAGGGTTAGGGCCAGAGTCTGAGCCACCGCCACAGGCGATTAGCAGCAGTACAGACAACATTAGTAAGCAGATTTTGCTAGTAAAGATGAATGGTTTCATTACGTTCCCTGTTTGATATAGGTATTATTTTTTCGAGGGTAAATTTATTCGCACATGAACAATAAAGCAACAATTAAAACCTGACTGAATGAAAAAATTCATGTTGTTGATGTTTGGAAGACTGTAATAACAGCGTATTGCCCATCTGCTGCGATAGCAGTCGCAACCAGGTACGGCGCCACAGCACCGAGCAGGGCAACATCAGCACCCTCATTCAGCAAGGCGGGGTGGAGCTGATTAATAATTCTTCCCGTGATGTTCCTAAGGAGGGGTTATCAGCCAGCAGTAACATGGCTTTATGCAAGGTTTCTATATAGATTCTGGCTTGCTCGAAGTCCCAGGTCGTCAGAGTCTTAGCAGCTATTTCCTGAATATCTTCATCTGCAAGCTCTGACAGCTTGTAGTTAGCCATTTATATCCTTGTTAACCTGAGAAAATATATCCAACGCGTTTCGATCAGAAGTTGTTCCTGTCGAGAGTTGCAAGAAGCCTTTAGCGACTTCTTGCTTCAGGATTTCCAACTGCTGCTGTTTGGACATATCTTTTTCAAACAATAGGCGCAGGCCATCTCTAATTATAGCCGCTGAGCGGCAGTAGTGAATTGCTATGTGCCGCGGCCTGTAGTTAGGGGTATAAACTCAGCTGGTGTTGGAGCAGTTGCAGGATATCCTCATTGCGCTTGAGCAGCCGCAGTTGGCTAAATAATTCTGCCGCAGCTGGGTACTGCAGCTTTAAATAGCTGAACCATTGTTTGATGCGGTTGCTGTAGTACTTGCCTTTATCGCCAACCACTTCAAATTCAGAGTACCGCATCAGCAGCTGCAGCACCTCTGGCCAGGGCATGGCGGGCTGGCCGCTGCGTATGGATTGCGCCAGATTGGGCAGGGCCAGCGCACCGCGACCCAGCATAATATCCTGAGTATTGGCTTCCTGTTGGCATTGCTTGGCCTGGTCTGGTGTCCAGATTTCGCCATTGGCAATGACCGGTATAGCAATGCGCTGCCGGATGCGGGCGATCCAGGGCCAGTAGGCCGGTGGCTTGTAGCCATCGCTTTTGGTACGGGCATGCACCGTCAGCACCGAAGCGCCAGCGGCTTCGATGGCGCTGGCATTGTCCAGTGTTAGGGCAGTATCGTCGTAACCGAGCCTGATTTTGGCACTGACTGGGTGTTCGGCCGGTACGGCCTGACGCACCGCTTTGACAATCTGGTACAGCTGCTCGGTTTCTTTTAATAGCACGGCACCGCCGCGGCTTTTATTGACCGTTTTGGCCGGACAGCCAAAATTCAAATCAATACCGGGCGAACCCAACTGCACCGCTTTGGCGGCATTTTCTGCCAGCCAGTGTGGTTCTTGCCCCAGTAATTGCACCCGCACCGGCACACCGGCCGGTGTTTTACCGCCATGCTCGAGCTCTGGACAAAGCCGCCGGAATACCCGGGCTGGCAGTCGTTGATCGACCACCCGGACAAATTCGGTGATGCACAGATCAAAGCCGCCGATGCGGGTGAGCATATCGCGCATCAGGTGATCAACAACGCCTTCCATCGGTGCCAGGACAATCTTCATAACAGCTCTGTTCGGGGATTGGGCGGCAGATTATAGTGAAAGCACTGGCAGGAATACAGTAAAATGCCACTTAGAACGACTGGACGCTGCCAAAGGGGCGCGCCATGCATTGGATCAGGGTAAAGAGAACAATGAGAACTAGGCTCATAGCTGGCTTGATGCTGTTTTTACCGCTGCTCACTGCCTGCGATAGCATGCAATCGCTGACAGAGTCTGAGCAGGTAGAACGAACCATTCGGCAGGAAGTACGCCGCGATCTGCGTGGTTTGAATGCACTGACTGATGCGGCTGATGCTACGCCTTTTGACGGTTTTGCCTGGCGCCGGGGCGAGCGGTTGCAAGTCCGGCAGCGGCAAGAACAAGAACTGGTTCTGCTGGAGCATGCCGAAGCGCCTGAGATCATTGCTACGGCGGTTGCCGAGCGGATCCCGAGTTTTAGTCTGGTGCGTTATCAGCAGGGTTGGCTGGTGGTGTTTGATACCTATGTTAGCCCGCAGTGCCAGGTAGTGTACGCTTATGCCTACCGTGGGCACTTAGTCGATACCCCGCTGTGTTCGAAGGATGTATTTGCTGAACAGGCGAATGGCCGCTGTAAAAGCCCAATCACGGAGGAATGGCAGGTATTTAAAGAATGGTTTTTTGCCCGGTCGCTGCTGGAGGAAGGCAACCCGGCCTGCGTGCAATCGGCTATCAGGTTTTCCGACAGTAGTCTGTATTGAGTGGGGTTAACTGCGGTACAGGGTTTTAATTAAATGAAAACCAAACTGGGTTTTCACCGGGCCGTGCACTTCCAACACGGCTTTTTTAAACACCACTTCATCGAAAGCCCGCACCATTTGGCCGGGGCGAAACTCGCCTAAATCACCGCCTTTTTTGCCGGAAGGGCACAGCGAGTGTTTTTTAGCCAGAGCAGCAAAATCAGCGCCTTTGGCCAGTTGTTGTTTCAGCTTTTCAGCTTCCGCTTTGGTTTTCACCAAAATATGCAGGGCACAGGCTTTAGCCATGGTTTTTCTCCTTCGCAGGGGGGCTTTGTCGACGGCAGCGCTCAGAGCAGTATTTTACTTCATCCCAGCAGTGTTGCCACTTTTTACGCCATGCAAAAGAGCGCTGACAGACCAGGCAGATTTTTTCGGGCAAAAACAGCTTCTTGTGCGCCATGACGTTTAAGCGGTGTAGATGGTGCTTAGCTCGTTTTGCCGCAGTATTTCAGCCAGCTCAGGCAATTGGAACAATTCAAGTGCTAGCACATCCAGTATTTGCGGGGCGAATTGCTCCCACTCCGGATCCAGTGTCATGTCAAACAGCACCCGGCTTTCACCGCTCATGTGTTCGGCCAGTTTCAGCATTGCAAACAGCCGTTGTTCCAGCTCGCTGTCTGCCTCCAGAATCAAGGCCGGGCTGTGGTGATAGGCAATGACATTGCAAAGCTCGGCCGGCAAGCCCCAGGATTGCGCAATCAGGTAGCCCAGAATTTCGTGACAGGTGTGAAAGCGATGCTCTTCCGCTTCACTGTAGCTCTGGCCTGCCAGCACACCTATTTTCACCAAATCGGCATAATTCGGTGCCTGAGCGGTGATCAGGGCAATACCGGCGTTACGAAATAAACCCAGGGTGTAGCAATCGTCGCATAGCTCCTGTGGCCATTGCAGGTGCCGTGCCAGGCTGGCGGCACTATTGGCAACCAGCAAGGCATTGCTCCAGAGCTTTTGGGAGAAAGGATCTTTCTGCTGGCCTTGTTCCAGAGTAAAACGCAGCAAGACGCTGCGCACCAGTTTGACCACCCGGTTGACACCCAGGAACTTGCAGGCATGTTCAATGGAGGTGATTTTGCTGCGCAGGCCAAAGTAAGCCGAGTTCACTACTTTTAAGGTAAAGCCAGCCAGACCGATATCCATATTGATCAAGGTAGCCAGCCGCTGCATATTGGGCTCTGGTTGCTGCACCAGTTGCTGAATGTGCAGCAGCACATCCGGCTGCGGTGGGATGGTAAAGCCTTGCAGCGCCTGATCAATGGCGTTCATATCCAATGGCTGAACCATCCTGAACTCTCCAACCTTATAAGGGAATGCTGGCTGCTATTAAAGCAAAGTCCGGTGACTTTGCCAATACAGCCTATGGCTATACTACTTTAAGAGTCGAGGTAAGGCCGGCCACTGATCAGGCTGCGCGCCAGTTGCCACTCGGCATCCGGATCGGCTTGGTCATCGCCACTGAAATGCACTTCAAACTGCAGGTATTCATCACTGCTGTCCTGGTTGCTGACCAACCGCTCGGGTACCTGACCCACCTGGCGACCGGCATGAATGGCAACCTGAGCTGCTTGCTCCATCAAGCCAAGAAAATGGCCTAGTGGCAATTGCTGGAAGATGTCTGCTTCCAACTGCGACCAACCCAGCAAGTCGGCACTGATCTGGCCATCTTTGTGATCGGTAAACAGCATGGAAACTGCGGGCGAGTCCGGGTTTTCGCCACTCTGATAACTGGCCGCATCCTGCTCGTCAAAAAACATGACATAGCCATAGGCCGGACAGCCTTCAGCATCCATGTCGTCAAAGGATGGATCGTAAATCAGAAAAAAGCGACGCTCAGACATCAAAGCCCCTGTGCAAAAATAAAACGCTATTGTACCGAACGAAACGCCCAAGCTAAAGGGCTAATTAGCAATCGCTTCGTCGGAGTAGGGAATTTCCAGCAGCAACGACAAGGCTCTTAACTGGACTTCCTGCTGCTCCGATAGCTGGCCATCGGATTGTGCAGCCATCTGCATACCCTGCCATAGCTGTTCTTTTACCTTAGGACTGGCAGCCATCAGTTTGGTGAGCATTGGTTGCACTGCCTGATAACTTGCGACGGGCTGAGCGGTGTCGGCTGCCAGCTGCCAGCGGGTAAGGCCGGCTTGCCAGCTTTGCATGCAGCTGGCCTTGTCATCACTGGTGGCATTGGCGATCAGACTGAGTAACAGCAAGGCTTCGGCCTGAATATCGGCAAATTTATGCACCGAGGTATGACGCACCACGTCACTGCTGCGAAACTGGCTGGCAACGGTATGATCGACCAGCTGCGCAATCGCCCACTCCAGCAGATGCAGCTCGCCATCGGCATCAATCACCTGCCGCAGCAGTTGTTCAAAACGTTCAAAGCGCACTGCCGTTAGGGATTTCAGGCTTGGAATGCTCAGCTGGGCCAGCATCAGTTTCTGCCGCTCTGGTAAAGGCTCAATTTGGCTGAGCAAGCGGTCAACATCCTGCAGCAGCGCGATGGAGCCCTGGTCGCGGATTAGCTGTAGCTGCTTTTGCCGGCTGGCTTCATCGTTGCTGATCAGCAAAGCCAGCAATAAAGGCTCTGCCTGCAGGGGTTGATGGGCAGTCTGCAGCAACAGGACAGGCAAGGCTGCCAGCAAGCGCTGACCTGGTGTGTCGCTTTGAGGCGTATCTGCCTTGTCACTGGCGGCAGAGGCCGCAGCAACCTGGTTGACTTCTGCACTGCGCGCCGCAGGTAACTTCCCATTCCAGCGTGGTTCCAGCCGTTTGATGCGATCGGTCAGCGGCGGATGCGTTGCAAAAATACTGGCCCAGCGGCTGATGGCTTCACCAAAGAACAAATGACTGTTTTCATCGGCATTCTGATTGCTGATTTTGGTACCTCGTGAACTGGCCGCAATTTGTTTCAGCGCACCGGCAATGCCAGCCGGATTACGGGTAAATTGCACCGCAGAGGCATCGGCCAGGTATTCGCGCTGGCGGCTGACTGCCGATTTGATCAAATTCCCAAAAAATGCGCCCAGGTAACCAAGGACGGTGAAACCTAAACCCAGCAGCAAGATGGCAGCGGCTCCACCACCGCCTTTGTTGTTGCGGCTGCTTCGTGCTGCAATGTGTGCACCACGACTACCGCGCAGCAGCAAATAGCCGACATGACCAACAAACAAAATGCCATTAAGCACAGCAATCATCTTAATGTTCATCCGCATATCGCCATTGAGAATATGGCTGAACTCATGGGCGATGACCCCCTGCAGTTCATCACGGTTTAATTGCTCCAGGCAGCCCTGAGTCACACCAATCACGGCATCGGCCGGGCTGTAACCGGCAGCAAAGGCATTGATACCGCTTTCTGGCAAGACATACACTGCAGGCACCGGTAAGTTGGCAGCCAACGCCATTTCTTCCACCACATTCAGCAGCTGCCGGTGTCTGGCATCGGTGGTATCCGGCGCTACGCGCTGGCCACCCAGTGCTTCAGCAACGACGCGCCCTCCTTTGCGTAATTGCTGCCATTTTACCAACATGGCAATGCCAATGGCGCCAAGGACAATCAGACTGGTCCACAGCAACAGTTCTGGTTGAAACATGCCGCGCTGCAGGCCGGACTGAATGGCTTCGCTGTCGGCAAAGCCAAACACTACAGCGACCAACAGATTGGTGAGTGTCAGTAACAACAACACCGCCAGGGCAAACAACACCACTAAAATGCGGGTGTTGCGTCTGGCCAGATCCTGCTGGCTGAAAAAGTTACTGGCCATGCGCTGTTAGAAACTTACTTTTGGTGCAGCCTGAATGGCCTGGCTGTCTTCAAACTCCAGCAATTTGGCATCGGCACCATGACCAAAACTTGGAGCCAGCACCACTTGCGGAAAGCTTTGCTTGTAGCTGTTGTAAGCGGTGACGGCATCGTTAAAAGCCTGGCGGGCAAAAGCGACCCGGTTTTCGGTGCTGGTCAGCTCTTCCGACAGTTGCATCATGTTTTGATTGGCTTTTAAATCCGGGTAGGCTTCCATCACCACATTTAGCCGGCTCATCGCACCTTGCAGCATGGACTCGGCACCGGCCAATTGGCCCATAGCCGCGGCATCGCCCGGATTGTTGGCAGCGACCTTTAAGCCGGCAGCTGCCGCATTTCGGGCATTGATCACTGCCTCCAGCGTATCACGCTCATGCGCCATGTAGGCTTTGGCGGTTTCTACCAGATTAGGGATTAAATCGTAGCGGCGTTTTAACTGCACTTCAATTTGGGCAAAGGCATTTTGATAGCGGTTTTTCAGTTTAACCAGGCTATTAAAAATGCTGATCACGAAAAATAACAGGATCAGAATAACGGCAAAGATAATCAAGGTTGTCATGGGGGTCCTCGTAGGCAGCACTGCAAATTATTTGCTCGCTATAGTGTTAACTTTCCTTTAATCGTTTGTCCAGTCTTACCTGTTGCAAAGTGATAAAAAAACGATATTT